>ERZ1673750.897-NODE-897-length-18115-cov-6.034662_pt1 | contig 18115 bp, 16 predicted proteins | sample MGYA00580203_ERZ1673750 | MGnify/ENA primary metagenome ERZ1673750 (study PRJEB41218, sample SAMN15661763) | gut metagenome | host: Homo sapiens | place: Canada: London | collected 2015-08-20/2019-03-30 | study: EMG produced TPA metagenomics assembly of... | reverse complement strand
CCAAGAAATGTTAATTATGTTTAAATAAATGTTAAAAAAGTGTTACATTTTTGGTGAATTTGAATCTTGTACAAAAATAAAGAAAAGCGTAGAATGTATGGCGTTAAAAGATTCTGTTTTGTTAGAAAGAAAGAGGATTTATCATGTCAAACCAGACAAAACAACGAGACTATTTATTTGATAACTACAAAGCATTGTTAATTATCCTTGTAGTTATCGGACATTTTATAGAACCTGCTTATAAAAACAATACACTGCTTTACACGCTCAAATGGTTGATCTTCTCGTTCCATATGCCGGCATTTATTTTTATCTCCGGCTATTTTTCCAAACGAGAACTTTCATTTGGAACACTGGTTCGTAAGCTTGCTGTACCTTACGTAATCTATGAACTTTTTTACTATTTTATGTATACCGGACTTCTTCACAAAGATACCGGCTTGTATTTGCTGCGTCCGAAGTTTTCGCTTTGGTACATTATGGCGCTCTTCATCTGGCGCGTAATTACGCCTTATGTCAAACGGATTCCTCATTATATGTTGGTATCCATTGCCGCCGGACTTCTGATCGGATGCTCTAATATGCCAAATAATTTCCTGAGTATTCCAAGAGTTCTTGTCTTTTACCCATTCTTCCTTGCAGGAATGAATTTTGACCGAGCGCTCGTTTCTAAACTTCGCACTCCTGCGAAAAAGACCTTTGCCGCCATTGCCTTTGCCGCTTTCACGGCATTTCTGGCACTGGCGCCGGCTCTTCGTTCCTGTTCGGTAAAAATATTTTACGGAAGATACAACTACGATTTTCTCGGTCAGACAATTACGGAGGGAATGCTGATTCGTCTCCTTTGCTACGGTGTTGGATTCTTACTTACCTATGCACTGATATGCTTAGTTCCCGAAAAGAAAGCCTCTTTTTCTTACTTAGGTGAACGCACGATGGCAATTTACCTATTCCACGGTCTTTTGTATTCTTACATAAAAAGTGCAACAGATTGGCTTCAAAATGTAAATACCATTGCGGAATCTCTGTTATTGCTCACAGCTTGTATTTTCTTGAGCTTCGCATTTTCTATTCCGCAGCTTACTACTTTTACCAATCAATTGGCAAATATTCATCTTCCAAAGATCACTCTGCCGAAAAAACGAGTTCCAAACACTCGACAGCCTTTCATTTCTAATCATCTTTTGAAAGTGCTTTACGGAGTAAAAATATAGTAACAATCCGCCATCAGATTCATTCTAATGGCGGATATTTTATATTTCTCTTTATTTTACTTCTTCTCCCGGCTTAATGATTCTTTTCACCCATTCTCTTTTTATTTCCCAGATATTTCCGCACACATTGAAGATAGTCCATTTATCAATGCGAAAGGCGCGTTTCCAGCTTTCTCGGATTCTTGCTTCCTCCTCCGGATACATTCCTTTATATCGTCCTTGAAAAAACTCAAATCCATTGGAAACTCCAATGTCTTTCAAATGCTGTTTGTACGCTTTCTCATCTTCCTCATCATCGGGAAGATATATGCGGTTCAACACATAATCCCATTTCACATCATCAAAATACATGACCTTGTCTTCCGGTACTTCCAATACATAGACTACCGTTCCTTCGATTGGTCTTAAACAATTGTCCGGACTTATGGAGCACCAGATGGGCGCATGAACATCCTCCGGCTTCGGCACACGCTTTGCCGCCTCTTTCGTAAACCAGTCGTAGCTCTCCATAAAAAGAGGCGCAATATCTCCGAAATGCATCTCTACATAAGCGCGGTGATTGATAATGCGGCCGTCACGCTTAAGCTGACGCAAGGTTTTATCATTTTGACGGGTATATAAAGTTACTGTTTTCTCTGCCATAGTGAACTCTCCTTAATAACTATTTTTCTATTGACAAACACTCCAATGGATTATAAAATTATTTACATAAAGAGATGGGTTTTCACCGTACAGTTTTTACTCAAGCGGGCTGCTCGTCTCTTTTTTTACTGCCAGTAAATCATATAAATATTTCTTACCATCTTTATCATGGCGTACTAACATTCTTGCAAAAAAGATATTATACCGACATATCTCATTACTTTTATCATCATATACTAGAAGCGCAAACCTTACATCATACCGATACCAACCATATTTGGCATCTTTATTATGTTTTTGTTTTGTATTCTCAGAGTATTCTTTGTTTGTAGCGATTCGAATTAATTCCGGAATCCCTTGTACTGCATTGGCTTTCGCTTTTGCCACCGCGCCTTTTAAAGCAAGTCTGCTTTCAGAGCTTACATATTCATCCGGAAAATTACTGGAAATAAATACCTTGTCAGAAGTTTCCTCTATTTCATAAAACTCACCAATATATTCCTTAAGATATTCCTCAACCTCTTTCCAGTCTTCCTTCTTTTTACACTTAAACCGAATATCATTAATAAGGACTATCTTTTTTCCATTTGGCTCAAGAATAATGTTTACATTTCTATCCATATATTTTTATTGGATTCGAACTAGTAAATCTAAATTCCCCTTTTATACAAGAATATCAAACATTTCACTTCACTGCAATAAATTCAACTTAATCCAAAAATGTCTTCCTATATATCTCCCGTTCTTCTTCCGGCACGAGGCTTCCGCCTGTCGCCCACACAATATGTGTTGCCTTATTCATCTTATAACAGAGTTGATTTTCCACAATATATTTTCTCGTCTCCTCATAATTCAACAGGTTTACCGGACCTGCAAATGCCGCACATGCGCTTGGCTCTATGAAAATATGTTCCGTATCAAGAAGCGCCCGCATATATTCATACAGCCACTTATCTTCTACTGTAAATTCGCCGCTCAATATTGGTTCCATAACTTTGCCTACAAAGCCGGAAGGTCGTCCTACCGCAAGCCCGTCTGCGTGGGTGATACCTGTAAGTCCGACGTCTTGTACGCAAATCTGATTATGAAGTTCTGTCGCCATACCCAGTACCATACACGGAGCTTGCGTTGGCTCCACAAAAAACACATGAACATGATCTCCCCACACGGTCTTCAAACCAAATGCAACTCCTCCCGGCGCTCCTCCCACACCACACGGAATATAGACAAATAAAGGATGTTCTTCATCCACTTTGATCTTCCGTTCTTCTATCTGCTTTTTCAGTCTTCTCGCCGCAACCGCATAGCCCATAAATAAATCTTTTGAATTTTCATCATCTACAAAATAGCTTTTTGGATCAGCATCTGACTCTTTCCGTCCGTTTTCTACCGCTTTACTATAATCCCCTTCATATTCTATTACGGTCACGCCGTGACTTCGAAGCAAATCTTTCTTCCACTGCTTTGCATCCGCTGACATATGCACAATGGCATGATAGCCAACTGCCGCGCTTGCGATACCGATACTAAGCCCTAAGTTTCCAGTGGAACCGACCTGCACAGTGTATTGGCTGAAAAATTCCCGACATTCTTCCGATGCCAGTTTTGCATAGTCATCATCTTTTGTAAGTAACTCTTCTCGCAACGCCAGTTCCTCGGTATGCTTTAGCACCTCGTAGATTCCGCCTCTCGCTTTCACAGAACCCGCAACCGCTAGATGACTGTCCTGTTTAAGAAGCAGATTTCCCTCTATTCTTTCTCCGTATGTATCATTCAAAAAGTGTTTCATTTCCGGTATCGGCGTCAAAGGAGATTCGATAATTCCACAGAGGTCTTCTGTTTCAGGGAAACATTTTCTGATAAATGGTGCAAAGCGTTTCAACCGTTCTTCCGCTTCGTCGATATCCTTGACAGAAACTTCAAGCTCTCCTTTTGCTTCCTCCCACAAGAGACGTTTTGGATTCACCCAGCCTAGTTCTGTTCCTTCGGAAAGCTTCTTCACAACAGGATTTGTTAAATATGTTTTATTCAGCATATGCAATCCTCCTTCCGCTTTTTCTTTATCCCATCGGCATACCAACCATACATTAAGTATACTTTACGATTTAATTTCTTTCAATGTTACTGGATAGTATTTCTTTCTAAATTTATAACTATATAACTATACAAAAAAAGAGGCTTTATCTTGCCTCTTTTTCCTCCGTTTCTTTCTTCATCAATTTCAAATTATATCTTGGTTCGCCTTATTTGGCTTCCAACACTTCCACGATCTTCTCCGCTGCTAACCTAATATTTTCTTTTTCGGTTGCCAGATTCACCCGAATGAAAGTTCCATACGCTTCTCCGCCAAACCATGATCCATAATCCACTGCAAGCCCACATTGTTTCTGGATGACAGTTTCTATCTCCTGTGCACTTACATATGCTCCGAGATCGATCCACATAAGATAGGTCCCTTCTAATTTGGGAATCCATACTTTGGGAAGCTTTTCTTCTAAAATGGATTTCATAAGCTGATAATTCTCTTCAATGATATTCAGCACCTCGTCAAGCCATGCACGACCGCCTTCATAAGCACTTTGAACTGCTATATACCCGAAGGCATTTCCTCCTGTAATACGAAGTTTCGTCAAATAATCATCATACCTTTTTCTTAAGGTTTCATCTGGAATCACCACGATGGAATTCTGGCATCCCGCCAGATTAAATGTCTTTGTAGCAGCAGTAAGAGTCACCATGATCTCATCATAATCACCGGTCGTTGCTGCGGTCACTTTCTGATACCCATCCATGATAATATCTTGATGAATCTCATCTGCAATGACATAGACACCGTATTTCTTACAGATATCAAGAACCTTTACGATTTCGTCCCGCTTCCACACTCGCCCAACCGGATTGTGCGGAGTACAGAAGATAAACAGTTTCACATTCTGTTCTTTGATCTTCTGTTCGAAGTCTTCATAATCCAGTTCATAGTGATCTTCCAGACGCACAAGCGGACTCTCTATCACCATACGATTATTATTGACAATTGCATCTTTAAACGGATAATAAACCGGAGGCGTAATAAGTACACCGTCTCCTTCTTCTGTCAGCATGTGGATCAGCCAGTTAAATGCCGGAACAACCCCCGGTGCAAACCGTATCCATTCTTTTTTCACTTCATAAGAATGATAGGTCTTTTCCCAGCTTATAAACGCTTCATAATAACTGTCCGGCACACGATAATAACCAAATACGCCAAAATCCACATATTTTCTTAAAGCTTCTTTTACACAGGACGGTGCTTCAAAATCCATATCCGCAACCCAGAGGGGAAGTAGATTCTTATCTCCGAATTTTTCTTCACATCCATCCCACTTACTGCAATCTGTTCCGAGTCTATCTTTGTAAGTTACCTGACTCATGATCTTTCATCCCTTACTTCTTTTATTTCTCCAGATATTTTTCTTTTAATTCATTTACCTTTGTGGTATAAGCATCGTTCTGTTTTTCTGCCATTAACTGCTGGTAAATCTGACCTCTTACTTCATCAAAGGATGCCGTGGATGATTCATTTTTCTTCTCAACTTTGATCAGGTGGTGACCAAACTGTGTCTTCACAGGTCCTACTACCTTCCCAATCTCGGCATCAAATGCAGCATCTTCAAATTCCTTTACCATCTGTCCTCTTCCGAACTCTCCCAGATCTCCGCCTTTTGCTTTGGATGGGCAGGTAGAGAATTCCTGTGCAGCATCTTCAAATGTTTTAGCTCCGCTTTCAATCTGTGCAAGAATATCTTTACACTGTTCTTCCTGCTCTACCAAAATATGTTTTGCAGATACTGTTGCTCCCTTTTCGAATTTCTTCTGATTTGCTTCATAATAATCTTTTAACTCTTCTTCTGATACTTGTACTTTCTTAAGCGTATCGCGCATTGCAAGCTGTGCAAGAATATCTCTCTTAGCGCTTTCTAATATTTTTGTATACTCTTCGCTCTCGTCAAGCTTTTCATCTTCTCCAAGCTGTGCAAACATATGAAGTGCGATCAACTGGTCCAAATACTGATCGCGGTACTGTGGATTCATCGCATATGCCTGCTGTTCTCTTGGAATCCCCTGCAAATACGCATGAAACTCTGCCTCTGTAATCTCTCTTCCTGCTACTTTTGCCAATACTTTATCACTCATGTTTCTATCTCCTTTTTCACTGTAATATCTCCATTATAGATAGTCTGTCATGGTTTGTAAAGCGTAAGAAAAGGCAGAAACATTTCTCTCACAATTAGAGAAATATTTCTGCCTTTTCATCTTTAATTTTCTACATTATAATATGGAAATTAATCCACACCTTCTGTCTCAATGATAAACTTCGTACTTCCTGCCATATCTTCTTTAATTCCGGCAAATGATTTGTAATTTCTTCCAAGCGTCATCATGGCGTCGATTCTGGAAGTTACATTCTCTATATCTCCGCCGAATACGTCTGCAATCTTATCAATACCTGAAGTTTTAAATTCTGCCATTCCATCTGCAAGTGTCTTGTTTCCATCTGCCAATGTACCTGCTCCATCTGCAAGAGTATCTGCTCCGGTCTTTAATGCTCCGGCTCCTTTTGCAACTTCACCGGCTCCGGTTACTGCTACTGAAGCTCCGGCTGCCAACTGACCGACGCCTGCCGCCAGCTGATTTCCGCCTTCTTTCAATTTTGATGTGCCTGCAACTAAAAGACCACTCTTGTCATTCAGTGTGGACGCTCCCGATGCCAATGCAGAAGTACCATCTGCCAGATCTTTCGCTCCGACTGCCAGCTGGCTGTTTCCTTTTTTCAAATCTTCGACTCCGCTTTGTACTGTTTTCGTACCTTTATAAAGCGCTCCTACATTTGTTTGAAGCCCTGCTGCATAAGTACTTGCTGTACCTACCGCGGTCTTCGCCGCTTTGATTGCCTCCGTTGGATCTGCACTGGCTTTCTCAGATGTAACTTTTTCCTCTGCGCTGATGTGATCATCCACGGCTGTGCGAATAGCAGCAGCACAGGACTCTTTATTCTCTTCCGTTACGATTCCGGCACTGACCAGTTGATTCACCGCAGCCTCCACTGCCTGATCTTTTCCATTTATAGTTGCTTGTGCCTGCACCGTTCCTTGATTTCCTGCCATATCTTTTATCAATGCTGCGAGATTATCAATGGCAGTTGAGGTTGCTCCAATTGCCTGAACGGTACCATTTGCCAGATTATTTGCACCGGGATTATTCTTTGTACCATCCCCCTCGAATCCGCCTCTTAAAGTACCAACGCCTGCTGCCAGTCCTTCGATTCCCGTCTGTGCGGTCGCAAGACCATTTTTCAAACTTTCCGCTCCGGCAGACACTTTACTGCTGCCATCCGCAAGATTGCTGACACCTCCGGTATAATCATTCACACCGGAAGCCAGATCGCTGACGCCTTCCGTCAGATCACCACTTTTACTGTTCAATGTATTCACACCGTCTGCCAATGTTTTCACGCCGGTTGCCAAAGCGCTGGAACCATCTGCAAGGGCGCTGCTTCCGTCTGCTGCTTTTGCGGAACCATCTGTCAGCTGCTGCGCTGCATTTTCCAATTCACCCACCGAATCTGTCAGATCATCAAAGCTGTCAATCTCATCAAGACCAAACTGCTCTAACACATCGGAAGAAGCCACCGTCATCGTCGGACCTACAGAAGCGTTTTTCACATCTGCTGTAATAGTGAAGTTATCTGGAATATCAATGTCAATATCCTTGCTTTCCAGATTTAGATTTTCTTCCAGTCCCGGAAAACCTAAGCCTACTACGATATTTTTGTCTCCGTCTGATACAATTTTACCATGATCGATCATCACATTGGTATACTCGTCACTTGGAAGCATCATGGCTGTTACCATGGCAAATGGCGTATACATTTCCACAGACTCTCCGGACACATCAACGGTTTCCTTGGACTTGTTTGTATATTGCACCTTCATTTCCAATTTCCCGTCTTTGCCCTTTAAGTCTTTTGCATCTACTTCTTTCCCATCCAAAGTATAAGAAATATCTACATCCACCGGAAGTTCTTTATCTGTTGTTCCTTGATAATAAATATCCTTTCCTTCTGACTTCCAGCTTACACTTCCTTCACTTCCTGTTGTATAGGTCTCGTCACCTTTCACATTTTCCACATTTTGAAGTTCGGTCACATCCTCTGTCTTTCCGTTATTAGGATTTTTCAACCACTCTGTAACCGTTGTTTCATTTACTTTACCGGACGCATCTGCTTTCACATACACGGACTCATCTTTATAAAGATTTCCGTCTTCCTCTACGGTACTGTCCCCAAGCGCCTGCTGCGCTGTCTCTTCAAGTTTCTGCACATTCACTTCTTGCGCGTGTGCTTTTATAGAATCCTCATATGCACAGGTTCCGATAAGTCCTGCCCCTACAACTACCGCCATAGAACTTGCTAACATTTGTCTTACTTTTCTATTCTTCATGATTCCGACGCCTCCTATTTTGTCTCTGCCTTCTGTGGCAGGAAATTTTTACTTGTTTTTACTATTACTTTATCAAATACCATAAACATAGACGGGAGAATAAACACAACAACCAGCATACTGATCAATGCACCTCTTGCCATTAAAATGCACAAGGAACTAATCATATCAATATCGGAATAAAGTCCGACACCGATGGTCGCTCCAAAGAAACTAAATGCACTTACAATAATGGACTGTGCCGACGCCTTATGCGCTGTTGTAATTGCATCATACTTTCCGGCGCCATGATTTCTCTCTCGCTTATATCTTGTTGTCATCAGTATCGCATAGTCAACGGTTGCCCCTAGCTGAATCGTTCCGATAACAATAGACGCTACGAATGGTAATGTGGAACCCGTATAATACGGAATTCCCATATTTACAAAAATAGCGAATTCAATCACTCCTACTAAAATAATCGGTATGGTCGGTGATTTAAAGAGAATCAATATAATAAGGAAAATAATACCGATGGATACTGCGCTGACCGTCTTAAAGTCTTTATCTGTAATACTGATTAAGTCTTTCGTAAGTGGAGCCTCTCCTACTAGCATGGCACCTTTATCATACCGGTCCAAAATCTTATTGATTTCACCCACCTGCCGATTAACCTTATCTGACGCCACCTTATAAGTAGAGTTAATTAAAATCATTTGATACCGGTCGCTTTGAAGCATTTCCGTCACAGAATCCGGAATCATACTTTTCGGCACTCCCGGACCAATTAATTTATCAAGACCGAGCGCCCATTTCACCCCGTCTACCTCTTCAATCTTCTTCAACATCTCGCCTGTATCTTTGGCGGAAATAGAGCGGTCAACTAAAAGCATATGTGTGGTATTCATATCATAATCGTCTTTTAGCTTTTCATTTGCAATAATGCTCGGCAGTTCTTTCGGAAGTGTTGCATCTAAGTTGTAATACACATCTACGTGATTGTTCCCGTAGATTGCCGGAACCATAAGAATCAGAAAGATGGCAACGTACCATCCATATTTCTTTGTCACTTTATCGGAAATTCTTCCAATATCCGGAAGCAGCGGTTTATGTTTTGTCTTTTCAATCCATTTATCACAGCACAGGATCATAGAAGGTAAAATGGTTACACATGCGATCACTCCGAAGATTACACCCTTCGCCATTACAATACCGATATCTTTTCCAAGCGTGAAACTCATAAAGCACAAAGCGATAAAACCTGCAACTGTCGTAATCGAACTTCCCACCACCGAGGAAAATGTCTGAGAAATGGCATGCGCCATAGCGCGCTTCTTATCTCCGTCATAGCGCACCTGCTGTTCCTGATAGCTGTGCATCAAGAAGATGGAATAGTCCATCGTCACTCCAAGTTGAAGTACCGCCGAGAGCGCCTTTGTTACATAAGAAATCTCGCCAAGGAAAATGTTGCTTCCCAAATTATAGACGATCGCCATTCCGATACTGAGCAAAAATAAAATCGGCACAAACGCAGATTCCATCGTCACTGCCAAAACCAATGTAGATAACAGTACCGCGATCAACACATAGATTGGTGTCTCTTTTTCAGACAACTCTTTTGTATCTTCCACTACTGCGGACATACCGCTTAAGAAACATTGCTTTCCTGAAAGATGCCGAATCTCCTTTACCGCATCCAATATCTCATCCGCAGAAGTTGTATCATCAAAGAAAATCGCCATCATCGTTCCTTTGTCTGAATTAAACACTTCATAGATCTCTTTTGGGAGCATGCTCTTTGGTACAGAAATATCTGAGATTGAATCATACCAAAGGACATCCTTTACATGATCTACCTGCTCAATCTTACTTTTTAACGCTGCAACATCTTTGTCTTCCATTCCATCCACCATAAACATGGAGAATGCTCCTATACCAAAGTCCTCCAGCATAATGTCCTGTCCCTGCATGGTTTCTATATCATCCGGCAGATAAGTCAGAACATCATAATTGACTCTGGTATGGAAATAACCAAACACAGATGGAATCAACAACAAGAAACTTACAATTAAGATTGCCACTCTGTGTTTCACCACTTGTTTTCCAAACTTAACCATATATCATAGCCTCTTTTCTTTATGACCATTAGTCATTTATTGCTTTATGCACTATAACACAGAAAATGACCTTTAGTCAATATCTTTTTGACCAAAAGTCATTTTTATTCTTTTCCTATTGCAAAATAGCAAAGGCTCTGCTTATAATAGACATAAGGAGTGAATGTAAATCATGGGAAAAATCGATGAAAACAAGAAGAAAAAGAAAGAAGCTCTTTTTAATACCGCATACGAGCTTTTTACAACAAAAGGGATTACTTCTACAACAATTTCGGATATTGTAGAAAAAGCCAAGGTTGCGAAGGGCACTTTCTATCTGTATTTTACAAATAAATATGATATTAAAAATAAACTGGTCGTTCATAAAACGCAGGAGCTTTTTGATGCCGCAGGAGCTGCACTTGAGAAAGAACAGATTCACGGACTTGAGGATCAAATGATCTTTCTCATTGACCATCTGATCAACAGTCTCAAAGACGATCGAGCACTTTTAAATTTCATTTCCAAGGATCTTGTTATGGGCGCTCTTCGTTCAGCGCTGCTTACAGGTGAACATTCAAATCGAGAAATCTATAACCACTTTCTTGGGCTGGTTGCTGCAGATGACTATGAATATGAAGATGTGGACGTGATGCTTTTTACAATTGTAGAATTGGCTGGTTCTGCCGGCTACAACTCTATCATATACGAAGAGCCTATTCCTATCGAACATTATAAGCCTTTCCTCTATCGAACCGTGCGGCTAATTATAAAAAGCCATCAAACAAAACACAAAAATGAAGCTTAAAATATAAGCTCCATTTTTGTCCCTTTATTCACTTCACTTTCCACATGAATCTTAGCTCCATGCATAAGTGCGCCATGTTTCACAATCGAAAGGCCAAGTCCGGTGCCTCCGGTAGCCTTCGAATGACTCTTGTCCACGCGATAAAAGCGCTCAAATATCCGTTCCTGTTCTTCTTTCGGTATTCCGATTCCGGTATCTCGGACAATGATCTTGATTCCCTGAAGCGTATTTCCCACCCAGACACTGACAAGACCGCTTTCTTTGTTATATTTGATGGCGTTTTCAATCATATTATATAGCATCTCATCCAGCACTTGACGGACACCGTGGTAATTGACGGACTCTCCGGTTACCTCCAAGCGGACATGCCGATTTTCTGCCTGCGGCGCAAGTCGGCTGCAAATTTCTCTCGTAAGGGCATAGAAATCCACTTCTTCTTTTTCGAGCTCCACCGCACCTTCATCCAGCTTTGACAGTTTCATAATATCTTCCACAAGTGTAATCAAGCGGCTAGCTTCATTGTAAATGCGCTCCGAAAATGTCTTCATATCTTCCGGTTTTACCAGTCCGTTTTTCATGATCTCCGCATAACCCGAAATAGAGGTAAGCGGTGTTTTTAATTCGTGAGAAACATTTGCCGAGAATTCTTTTCGCATATTTGCGACCGCATCTTTTTCACGATTCTGTTTATCTATACTCTGTAACAATGGTGTCAATTCTTCATACATATCATTTTCCAATGGTTCTGCAAGATTCAAGTGATTGATAGGGTAAATAAGCTTGGCTGTCTGCCATTTTGCAAGCAGCAAGGCAAAGATTACCATGCAGCATGCGATCATTCCCATCATGGGAAGAATACTCATCGCTGTACTAAATACCGTTCCCATATTTTTAGACACACGAAGCACCGTTCCGTCATCCAGCTTTACTGCATAATAAAACATGTCTTGATCAAGAGTTTCCGACCGACGGACATCATGACCGCTTCCGGTTTTTAATGCTTCTTGTATCTCCGGACGATCCAGATGGTTTTCAAGATCTTCTTCCCGTTTTCCGGAATCATAAAGCACTTCCCCAGAATCAGCGATCAAAGTCACTCTTGTATTTTCACGAACTTCATCCATATCTTCCAGATAAGATACACCCGAAATACTGACTGCCGCTTCTATATAATCTGCTTCCTGTTGAATTTCATCTTTCAAGATCTCCATCGTCTGATAATAGACAACGAAGATCATCGTTCCATATGTCAAAATCAGAGAGGTCAATACGACAAGGATCATACTGTTTTGTATTTTTTTCTTAAGTTTCATAGCATGCTCCTATTCTCTCATCCGATAACCAACGCCCCGGACAGTCTCGATCTTCTCCCCACAATCCCCAAGTTTCTGGCGGAGCGTTCGAACATGCACGTCCACGGTTCTTGTCTCACCATCAAAATCATATCCCCAGATATCCTCTAACAAACGATCCCTTGTCATTACGATATTTGGGTTTTTCATCAGACGTTTGAGCAGTTCATATTCCTTAAGCGTAAGATTCACGACCTCACCCGCTGCAGTCACCTCATGCTTCTTCGTATCAATTTCCAAATCTCCGACTTTCATGATATCCTGTGTTTCCTGTCCGGTCTTTAATGTCCTTCGAAGCACAGCTTTAATTCGAGACACTAATTCCATCATTCCAAATGGCTTTGCCACGTAGTCATCTGCCCCAAGATCCAGTCCTTTCACTTTATCGTATTCGGCTCCTTTTGCTGTCACCATAATCACAGGAATTTCTCTTGTCTTTGTTGAGCTTTTTAATTTTTTAAGCAGTGACAATCCATCTTCCCCCGGTAACATAATATCCATCAGTACCAGCTCCGGTGTTTCAAGAGCAAGCGCCTCCAGAAAACTTCTCCCATCTTCGAAGCCACGTGCTTTAAATCCGGTAGTTTCAAGCGTATATACGACTAATTCCCGAATGTTACTGTCATCTTCTACACAAAATATCATAAGTCTCTCCTCGTTATTCTTTTTGGCATCTCATTTCCTACACCTTGCTCTCCTTATGGATTCCGGTGATGGAAAATTCTACCCACTCTGCAATATTCGTTGCGTGATCCCCGATACGTTCCAGATATTTGGCAACCATAATAAGATCAATAATTTCTCTTCCCGCATCGCCTTTGTTCTGTGCGATGAAATCAATAAGATCTCTCTTATTTTCGTCAAAAAGTGTATCCACCGCGTCATCTGCTTCCATTACACTTCTGGAAAGCTCCAGATCTTTCTTAACATAGGCGGTCACGCTGTCTCTTACCATCTTCGCCACAGCCTCTGACATTTTCCCGATCTTCGGAATCTCTGCTCCTTCTGATTTCTTTTCGGAAATAATAATCTCTGCAATATCAGATGCCTGATCTCCGATACGCTCCATATCTGTGATCATTTTAAGCGCCGCCGAAATCTGCCTAAGATCTCTTGCCACCGGCTGCTGCTGAAGAAGAAGTTTTAGACAAAGACGCTCGATGTCCTTTTCCATCTGATCGATTTCTTCATCGGCACTAATCACTTCTTTTGCCTCTTCCATACTTCCGTGCTGGAGCGCTTCTGTGGCACGATTAATGGCAACCTCACATAATTCTCCCATGTGGATCAACTGCTCATTGAGATAATCCAACTGCATATCAAATTTATTACGCATAACTTAACCAAACCTCCCTGTAATATAGTCTTCTGTCCGTTTATCTGCCGGTATCGAGAACAATTTCTCCGTATCGTTATATTCAATGACTTCTCCTAACAGGAAAAAGGCGGTATTATCAGATACACGTACTGCCTGCTGCATATTATGTGTCACCATAACGATAGTATAATCTTTTTTCAATTCCATCGCAAGGTCTTCAATCTTGGAAGTGGAAATGGGATCAAGTGCAGATGTCGGTTCATCCACCATTTCTAGTAGGGTACCCTCAACCCCTTGTAAACACTGGGCTGTACGGCGTATAATTGAGTGTTTTGTGTACTCTTTTAGTGGTATTTTTCCCCTTGGGGAACGATAATTTGTTCTCATTTTGCTTTTCATACCTTCTATCTTTTCTTCATTTTTCACAACATTACATTTTACTGCTGTGATACCATTGTACGAAAATCATGTAAAATCGACTACCACCAGTTTGTTAAATCAAAGTAAAATTTATATGAACGGACAACAGACGCATATATCTGCGTCTGCCATCCAGCAATTTGCTATTTTACATTCTTTACAAATTTTTAATCGTATTCAATGCACGCTTTCCAAGTGCCTTTTTTAACCTGTTGTTTTCTTCCTGCAACGCTGCCATTTCTTTTAACAGCTTTTCATTCTGTTCCTCTAATAACTCAATTTTTCTTTTTTGTGCGATATTGCCTATGTAACGCTTGGGACTTACCATACCCGCCTGCTGTTCCACTGCCCGATCTAACAAAGCTCGTACTTCTTCGTTTTTGTAAAAAAATCCTCTCGATAAGCCTGTCTGCTCTATCAGCTTTGTTACGGTGACTTTTTCTCCATTTTCCAGCATTTTATAAATTTCTTTCTTCGCTGTATCAATTTTTCTCTTATTTCTCTTCTTATTTACAGCTAACATCGTATCGTACTTGTTCATATTCCTCGCCCCATCCATCTAAATTTTCCAAGATCATCTGCGATAACCTTTCTCGTACTTTTCTTGTTTCATCTGCCAGAATCTGATTGCTCATTTTACGGTAATATTTTACATTGTGAACGCTGCTATGTCCTAACAATCTTGCGATGGTCCAGTCATCCAGATGCATTTCTGTCAGCTTTACCCCATAGTAATGGCGGTACATATGTGTTCCGAAGCCGAATAATCTTCCATAGTCATCCCTCAAGTCTTTCTCCCGTATCATCTGTACAACCTGTGTCTGTATCCAGTTATATTGTGCTGGTAAAGACGGATCGGAATCCCTCACAAAAATGTATTCGGTCTCTCCATATTTTTCCTTTGTATATTGTATGGATCGCTCGATCAGTATTGCCACTTCTTATTGGTATTTTTTCCCCGCTGTTCTTCAGTCGCTTTTTGGTAGCACTGTAGCGTCCTTATGTCTATGGCTTCTTCCATGCTTCCACCTCTCTTTCAATCCGGCTGCCAGTGAACTATCTGTTTCCTTAAAATATGCTTTGCTTGCTTCCTCAATCCGGCGCGGCATGTAATCTATATATTGCTGTGTCATTTCTTCATAGGCATGCCCCAGATAATCTCACACAGCTTTTTCATTCGGCATCGAAATGTGGAGCTGCAGAATGCACCGCCTTTCTGGTTTTGAAAGACATAATCCTCCGACTTTCTCCGTTTCTTTTTGATATATACCTGCATTAGCCTGTATAATGCTTCCGGTATGGGAATCCGTTTGTAATTCCTCATTTTCACCTGATAAATCTGCATCCAATAATCATCTTCCTGTCTGTAGTACTCCTTTGCCTTTATCGTACAGACTTCGCTGATCCGCATTCCCACTGCCCAGAGATGCAGGTACATCAACCGAAGCTCTTCTGAAAAATATTTCAGATTCTTTAATATTTCCTTGGATACCGCTTCTTCTACTGAACGGTCATGGTGTCTGTATATTTCTGCCTTTAAGTAATATTCTTTATGAAAAGGAATTCTTTTAACCTGATATCGTGTCAGCAGATACTGATAAAAATGGTCGACAGCTTTCACATAGCGGTTAAAAGTATTCGGATGTATCTTTTTTTCTTCTATATATTTAAAAAAAGTATCAATTTTCTCTGTCAGTTTTCTGGCATCCTTAAATTCTGTTTCATTATAATAAGCCAGAAATCCTTGTATATAATGTGATTCTTCCAGAAGGCTGCTCAGTGATAACGTGGAGAGTCCAACCCCATACTTCATATACTCCTGAAGCAACTTCCTATTCTGCAAATGCCTTACTGTCTGAAAAGTAATCGTCCGCACCATATTGCTTTGGTTCACTCTTACTTTTTCAAAGCAGAATCTGGAAAGATACCACACATTTGCATCCCAATTGGTTTCTTTCGCTTCTGTAAATACCACTTCCCTGCAATAATCAATGATGCGATTTGGCTTCTTTCTCCGTTCTTCCAGATATTGCCGGAATGCCGCCTCATCCTCCGTTTCCAGATATTCAATATCTTCGATCCCTCTTTCACAACAGAAGTTATAAAAATATTTCAGATGTCCTAATTTCTCTGCTCTGTAACTGTTGCTATAATCATCTGCGATCAGTTTTTGCAGGCTCTGAAAAATCTGTCTTTTCATCCGTTCTGGACTCTTTTGTTGGAAATCCCATACCAGTGCTTTTTTATCCGTAGTTTTGTTAAATCGGGAAGCCACTTCCTGATCTGGATAATATAGAAGAAACCATATTTTATTTTCATATAGTATCTTCTGGTTTCTTCCCAGTAACGAATTTGCTTTTTCTCGGATTGCATGGCGTTTGATCCAATCAAAACCTGTCAGATATTTTACCTTTGTTCCATGAGTCAATTCGGGACTCAGCCAGCTCTCGTATTCCTGCCGATGGGTATAGTCTAACTCTTCTATGTGCCGGATTGCCTTTTCTTTCATATAGCTTTCCACACTATTTCGGATAGTTCCTGCCACCTCTGTACAGTTTTCCAGTTCCTTATGCAATTGGATTTGTTCCTCTTCGGTCAACCCTTGCGGTGGTAATCCCCATGTCTGTATGGAAAGCACTGGCATCTTGTATCACCTCGATCCTTTATAATAATTCCTGCACTCCATATAAAGCAGAATGCTTGTTATAGAATTCCGTACTCGCCTGCTTCAGCTTGTCATCCATTAAATTCAGATATCTGGTCGTTGTATCTAAATGTCTGTGTCCAAGAGACTGACTGACAAGTTCCAGCGGCCAGCCGGAATCCCATCTTGCGTTAAAAGTGCATATTCAATCATATTATAAGTGAAATCTGCAAACATAGCATTGTCAAGATAAAGCAATTCACCAGTATCTACTTTCCCCAATAATATGCTATTTTCAAATACAGAAAGTCTATCGCTGACTTTTTTTACTTTTTCAATTACATAGCTACTTTTAAAACTACTAATCTGCCCATTGTGCGTAAATACTATAGTATTCCCATTTTGTTTTGCGAAACGATCCACATTGTACTGCAAAGAATTATGACTTGTTTTGAAACGATCTATGACAAGAACTAATGATGTATAACTACCTCGTTTTTCATCATTCGAATCTGAGGTCGTACCAAATATGGATATCGAAACAATCTGCGTTTCTCCAAATCTATCCCTTACAAGAAAAGATCTATAAATTCCATTATAGTGACCGCCTCCAGCATTTCCATAGTCCATATACTGTCTGCCTATATCCTTGATTACATCAAAATTTTTACATTCCTTTAATGGAAGCGTGTGTTTGTCATCTAACATCGCTTGGCAGAAATTGACGGCAAATGTTCGTATCCAAGGTGGTGTATCCTGTCCGAAAATCCATGTTCCCATTTCACTATACTCTTCAATCTTTTCTTGGTTTTCTAATTCAGTAATCGAAAAGCGTTCAAAATTTTCTTTCGGAACTTCCGGCAATGAATATTCTTGATTTAACATCTCCCTGTACTGTAAAATTTCATTTAGAACAATATATGAATCTGTTTTTTCATCATATGCTGCCATTTCAATTTCAATTCCATTCGTAACGATAATATAATCACCTCCAACTATATCACAATAGTTGATTGCTTGATCAAACACATTATCCGTCAAAAATACATTTTCCTTTTTACACTCAATTATGGCAACGGCAAGGATTTTAAAATCTGTGCTGAGATAGTTAATGAAAAGACAGGACAACAGGAACGGGTTTTGCTCTGGTTTAAATAATGTCA
>ERZ1673750.895-NODE-895-length-18206-cov-6.300810_pt1 | contig 18206 bp, 30 predicted proteins | sample MGYA00580203_ERZ1673750 | MGnify/ENA primary metagenome ERZ1673750 (study PRJEB41218, sample SAMN15661763) | gut metagenome | host: Homo sapiens | place: Canada: London | collected 2015-08-20/2019-03-30 | study: EMG produced TPA metagenomics assembly of... | reverse complement strand
TTTAACGTTACTGTTTGGGCTATAATAAAATCGGAACTAAATATTTTGCCATTTAATAACTCAATCTTCTCTTCCAGATCCGGTATTTTAGGAATTATTTTAAACATTTGCTCTACCCCTATGATGTTGATTCCCTCTAATTTAACCCTCCACAGTGGGAATTCCCTTAGCTTACCTCCCTCGTATAAATTTTCTTTTGTTAGTTCTGGATCTTCCGCCACGACTCCCGGTGTTCCCTTTTTCACTTCGATCTTAAATTCATCAATTCCTTTTTCTCCCGTCGTTGAAAATACAGCTGTTATAATATCATTTCTGTTCTTTGATATTTCTCCATTTTCTATGGTCATGTCGGAATAATCTCCGTATACTGTTCTTCCGATGTGGCCTCCAACGCATAGTATTCCGTTTCCTACGCGTACTTGATTATTGTTAATGACGGTAGCTTTCATTCGATCTCCGATTGCAAAGACTCCGTCTTCACCGAAAATGCTCTGAAATATCGCCGCATCATCTTCCGCGAATATATGTGCTTCTTCCTCCGGTGGCGTATTGTACGTTAATGGTTTAAAGCCCATCTAATCATCTCCCTTCACTTTGTACTCAATTGTTGCTTTACCATTACTTATTTTCAATATTTTTCTTGTAATAGGTTTTCGTACTTCTGTCCCTGTTATTTGTTCGTATCCTCCAATAATGTCTCCCAGTTCAAAATCTTCGTTATCTACCGTAACATTAACCTCTTTGCTGTTCTGCAACTCTTTTAAGCGTTTTATCCCATCTTCTTCCAATTTTGCTACATCTGCGCTCGTGAAGCTATATAAAGCTGCTCTTTCATCGATTCCCTTATAATACTGCGTTTTCCCTATGCTACCATCTTTTTGTACATACAGATGTAATACGATACGTTCTTGATTCTGCCCTTCCCCTGCGCAAATTAAGTGATTTATTCCTCTTCTATTCTCTGTTACGTCAAAATCAATATCATAATCTTGACTGTATTCTATATTAGAGTAATCTGTAATTGGTTCAGCCTTGAGCCATACTGCCCCGTTTTCAGGTCCTTCCGGCTTCTTGTATGTTATGTTTAGACGATACCCTTTTTCTCCGAGGAATTTCATTATCGCATCGTATAAAGTTGTAAACCTTTCTACTTTGTGATTCTTCAACATCACTCCTGTGTTTTCTCGCTCTACAATAAATAGGCTTCCGAATTTATCTCCAACCAACTGCTCAATGCATTCATTCAGTTCACCATCAAGAATTATGTGATCTTCGTTTTGGGGCGGGACCAATATTTTCTTAGTCAATAATCCTCTCCATGTCTCGCCTGACCATGTAATCTTATTTGTCTTTGTTGATACTTTCATTTTTTCAGCCAGTCCACCAAATTCTGTCTCTGAAACATATATTCTACATCCATAATGTAATACATCTGCATCTTTCATATTTAGAGTTAATTCAAAGTCCAATTTACCTTCTCCGATTTCCGCATCTAATTCTACATTTTCCAAATATCCAATTTCTTTTCCTTCTTTAGATGCTGCTGTTAGTAAAAATGGAAATTCTACGTTTTTTAGCTTTTTTTCTGTTTCCATGGTGGTACTCCCTTCTTTTCGAATACAATTAACTCAAAATTGAACTTTCCAAACGATACTTCACATCGCCCCGGTGGTATTTTTTCAAATATTGTTCTCCCTTTAAAATGAAAAAGATTGTCTTCTGTTCCATTAATCCTTTTTTTAATCACGGTTCTTTTTTCACTATTTATTTCTACGTATTCTCCCTCTTCAATTATCGAGTGCAATGTATGCGCACATCCTGCAATATCGACTTGTGGATTGACTACTGGCCCATATACTCTTAATAAAAAATCAGATGGCACATAGTTTCCATTGATTATGCTTCTGTATCTTTGACCGTTTGCGTATCTGTAATTATATTTATATGGATTTTTTTTATTGTTCGTTGATGTATCGTCAGTTGTTTCAAATTTAAATTCATTTTCTTTTATCCAAAACATATGCGGAGCCACAATTTCTATTTCATTTTGAATAGCATAAAACATTTCTTCATAATCTTTTGGATCTTCTGACAACACAAAGCATTCTAAATAATATCCGTTTACCCATAATCTCCCTTCTTTTCCTGCATATATATCCTTTTCTGTAATTCTCTCCAGTTTGTTCATGCACAGTTCATATTCTTCCTGTGAATTTGCAAATATAGACAGCGTCAGCTTTATGCTTGCCGCTGTCTTGTATATTTGCTCTATACTTGATCTATTTCTTGTCTTATCGTCTGACGCATCATATTTCCATTTTCTTCCGTATAATGGTGTAATGTCTTCGATTGCCACTGGGAAGTCCGACATGTCAAATATTTCTCTTTCTGTATTTTCGTAATATATTGTCATGCAATAACTCCTCCATCTCTTAAAATTCTCATTACCTCTCTTTCATTGATCGTTCCGATTATCGGTTGTTTTGATAACGCTTCAGCCAATTTATCGTAATCAATCAAATCCCTCTTCTCGTACTCTACCTGCTGCATTGCCCTATTCACAGATTCTTCTACATATCCCATTAACTTAGATATTGGTGCAACTGCCTCTGGTCCTGCTTCGCCTACTCCCTTCCATCCGTGCATAGTCGGGAATAATGTCGGCTTATCGAATATAGCACCATCTTTATACCATTTTATCGAAAACTTCGGTACTGATGGCGGCGTAAGTGAGAATTTTCCAGTTATATTAACATGCGGTAATTTTAAATCTGGCAACTTCCACGAAAAATTAAAGAAGCCTTTGATTGCATCTATTGCACTTTTCACTGTATTTTTTGCGGATGTGATTTTTGAAGAAATTGCATTGTATATATTTGTAAACACGGACTTCACAGACGAATATGCTGATGTGATTGGTGTAATGATATTTGTCTTTACTAAATTAAAACCAGCCATAACAATAGACTTCGCCTGACTTACTTTTCCTGATATTGCAGTGCATATCTGGCTGAAGAATGATTTCACAGATGTGTATGCTGATGTAATCGGCGTGATGATATACGTCTTCACTAAGTTGAATCCTGCCAAGACAATAGACTTCACTGTATTTATCGCCCCTGATACTGTCGTTTTTATACTTGTCCATGCGCTTGTGATAATTCCTTTGCAGTTTTCCCATATAAACTGAAAGGGCAATGTAATAACTTGAAACCCGAACGAAAAGACTTCTCCGATGAACATAATTCCCATCTGCACAATATTTCCAATTGTCTGAAATACCCCTGATACCGTTTCCCCGATTCCGCGAAATTTTTCCGCAACTCCTTCTATAAATCCGGTGATTCCACAGGTCTCAAGAAGTGAACTGAAAAAGGAGAAAATCCCAGATAGAAAACCCGTCAACACGCCGGATACTAAGTCCCATAATCCACCGAATATCTCTCCGATTCCGGTGATAAATGTGGAGGCTCCTTCTTTCGCCAATTCCAAGTCTCCGGTAAAAATTCCAACAATCAGAGAGCCCAAGCCGGATAATACGTCTACGACTCCTCCGATGATCGTAAGGATCGGTTCAATTGCGCTAACTAGCGCGTTAAATGTTCCAGACAACGATGCAATCGTTGGCAGAAAATAAATAGCCAGCATTGTTGCCAGCACCTTGAAAAAGTCCGTTAAACCTGTTAGCTTTTCTGCGAGTCCTGAAAACTTCTCTTTTATTCCGTCTATCTTATCTCCAAAATCAATTTTCTCCAGAAACCCTTGTATTACCTCCTTGAAGCCTTCCCACATTCCGGTAAAGAACTCTCGGAAGTCTTCGCTTTTATTCCACAGTAACACCAGTATTGCTATTACTGCCGCCACTGCGGCTACAATCGCTAATGCTGGTCCTAGCGGTGCCGCCATTGCTGTAGCTGCGGCGGTTCCGCTTCCGGTTGCTGCCGCTCCTGCTCCTGCAAACATTCCAGCGAGTTTCGATCCTACTCCCATCACTGCCGATATTCCTGTTGATACTTTACCGATTCCGATCAGCAGCGGCGATAATATGGCTACAAACGCTACAATTCCAAGTATTGTCTTCTGTGTTCCTTGATCTAAGCCTGCTATTTTTTCCGTAAAGCCGGATACTTTTTCTACAGCCCCATTTATCATTGGCAAAAAAATGGAACCTAATGTTATTCCAACATCATTAATGCTATTCTTCATGATTGATAATTGACTGGCTGTTGTCGCATATCTTTTTTCCGCTTCTTCGGTCAGCGCTGTATTCTCTTCCCACGCTGTCTTTCCTGTGTTTATCGCTGATGTAAAGACGTCGCTTGCGTTTGCAGATCGTAGTAGCGCGTCTCTCATTCGTGTCTCAGTGATTCCCATATCATCTAAGACTTTGATTGCAGACTCTGTCTCTCCTCCACATTTAGATAATCCAATGATAAAAGCTTCCATCGCTCCGGTCGCGTCTTCTTTGAATTTTTTCGCAAATTCATCTGTGCTCATTCCGGCTACGTCAGCCCAATCTTTTAAAGAATCACTGTTCGTCTCAACTGCTAACTGCATCTCGACCATCGCTTTCGAAAACGCGGTACCTCCTGCCTGTGCTTCCATCCCTACTGAGGATAATGATGTGGCAAGAGCCAAGATATCTGACTCCGACATCCCGATTTGCGTTCCTGCTGACGCCAGATTCTGTGCCATAGCCATAATATCAGCTTCTGTCGTTGCGTAATTGTTTCCGAGATCTACAATGGTACTTCCGACTTTTCTATATTTTTCCTCCGCTGACATGCTTTGATCTGCCGCAAGCCCTGTTACATTTGCGAATTTTGCAATAGAGCTCGCCGCTTCGTCCGAGGCTAAATTTGTCGAATTTCCCATATCGATCATTACTCGTGTAAATCCTAAGATATCTTCTGTCTTTACACCAAGTTGCCCGGCAGTTTCTGCCACTTTTGATATTTCTGTGGTAGAGGATGGAATCTCCTTTGCCATGTTTCGAATTCCATTTTCTAACTCTTTGTAACTGTATGTACATTTCCCATTGGAATCATAAACTTCGTCAGTAGTTTTCATGACTCCTGCAAATGCAGATTCGAAAGTGATCGCTGCTGCCCCTGCTCCTGCAAGCCCTGCTGTGGCTGCTGTACTTACTCCTCGTAAGCTCTGCCCTACTTTTGTTGCCCCCGAACCGAATTTCTCAAAGCCCGTCTTCATGGAATCTAACTGCGTGGATTGATTTTTCAACTCCGTCGTTGTTTGACTGATTTCATTTTGAATAGCCTGTTGCTGTGTTTTTGCTTCTATCAGTTTTGATTTTAAATCCGCGTACTCCGTAGAATTCTCTCCGACTTCTCTTCCACAGGTATCTAATGCCTGTTCTAATGCTTTTACTTTTGTGGCTGATTCCTTTGCCTTTTCCCCTAAAAGATTTTGCTTTTCTTTTAAGAGCTCTGTTTTATTCGCAGTTCCTTCCAGTTTTGTTGCATTCAGTTCTAGCTCCTGATCTAGCTGGCGCATTTTTGAATCTGATTTCTCGATGGACTGTGATAACTCGCTATTAGCGTTTTCCTGTTCTCTTAACTTCGCATTTGTCTGTTCAAGCTCATTTTGTATAGCTTGCTGTGTATTTTTTGATTCTGTAAGCGCTCTTTGCCACCTTTGCGCCTCTAGCGAATTCTCTCCGTAAACTTTCTTTGCTTCATTCAGTTTATTATTTAACAGTACCGTCTTTTCTCTGCTTGCTGTCAGTTCGCTGGTTAGTATCTTCTGCCGATTCTTTAATAATTCTGTGGACTCTCCTGCCGCCTTCATCTGAGTGGCATTCAGTTTAAGTTCTGACCTTAAAGTCTTCAGGCTGGCGTCCATTTTTTTAATTCCTGCGGTAAACTGACTTGTATTTGTGGTAAATGTTACCTTCGCTTTTCTTTCTCCTGCTAATAGATCACTTCCTTTCCATCATTTTTTCTTCTGCATAGTTTTTCCAAGCGTTTACAGCGCTTCTGTTTTCTACTATGTTCATTAAAAACGACCATTCTGAATACCAGAATAAGTCTTCGCTTACACCCATAAGATCTACAAAATAAGTATAAAAATCTTCGACTCCCTCCATTTCAAATGGCGGGAGTCGAAGTGTCGCTTTGCTTTTCTTTTTTACTGCTCTTCGGAAGGCTGTTCGGAAGGCTGCTTTTTTTCCGGCTTGATCATATCCTGCACTTTCTGGACATTGTATCCGTAATTTTGATTCGCGCCCTCGATAAATTCTCTGTAAGACATTGGCGTTTCTTCGTCTTGGTTTGCACATAGATAGGTGTTGTATAATAACTCATATACCCCTTCTACATCTTCTTCGTTCGGTCCTGCCATCATTAGCTTACTTAACCTTCTGTAGGCATCTTTGTTCTTCCCTTTTAACTTTAATAAGAGTACCGGAGCTGTAGACATTAATACAATCTCTCCATCCTCCATTTCATATTCTGTATAATTAATTTTCGGATTCTTCGTCATTTTCTAACTCCTCTCCCTTAGTTTCTTCTCCTATTTCCGGTTCCAGTTCTACTTCGCAGATTCTTTCTAAAAGTTGCTCTTTAGTTCCGCTTGTATCCAGTTCCATATCTTCTGCCAATTTCCGCAGATCTTTTACACTCCATTTCTTCATTTCCTCTATGTCTAAATGACTTTTTTCTTCCTGCACCTCTTCGATGTATGAACCTTTTTTCAGGATTTCCGCAGCTCTCTCCTCGGAAAGTTCGATGATTTCTCCTACTCTGATAGTGCTTTTTGTATTTTTATCGATAAAGGTCTGCTTTACTTTGTATTTTTTTGTTTTATTCATAATGATTCTCCTTCCTATGCCGTTCCAAGTTTTACTAACTCTGGAGTGAATGATTCTAACCATTTTGTTTTCAGATCTTCGTCTGTCAGATCTGTTACAACTGCTTCATACATCCCATTTCCTTCTTCATCCGGCGTAATCGCAAGCTCTAATTCAATTTCTTCAATTTCTTCCGCACCGTTTTCTACCTTTCTTGTAAGCGCTGTTTGAATGGTGCAGTTAGGGTATGCTTTTAATTTTTCATTGTCATCTTCATCCAATACTAATGCTGTTACGCAAAATACCGGATGCAATGACTTTGTGCCATATGCAATCACTCCGTCTTTTAATCCTTCCTGCTTCATTCCATACATTTCCGCAAAGAGATCCTGTGCCATGTGCATACTTGCCTTGATGGTTCCGTTTCCTGTTCCTTTGGTTCTTGACTTACTTACTACGCCTCTACATTTTTTTGCTACCGTTTTTACCTCTAACTCTTCTTCCCATGTTCCTACACATTCGTTAATATCGGCTTTTGCTGCTTCTCCGATCTTGATTCCGATTTTTCTTACTTCTGCTTCGGAAAATACTTTTTCTGTAATTCCTGCCATTACATTTCCTCCAATCTTTCTAATAATTTTTCAATTATTTGGTTTGCAATTTCTTCAGACGCATCACTTGCGCCCTCGAACATGAACTGTTGATTTCCGTAGTGTCTGTTTGTGTCTGATCCGTCGTCCGGAAAGTATAGATAGTGATATGCCCCCTTGGTATGGATTTTCACGGATAGGTTTCCCGCGGTTTTTCTAAAAGGATCTACGTTTTTTGCCGGTGCATTTTTTCTTGATGGCCAAGTCCTTCCGGATACCGGTAATTTGTCATGAATTTTTTCTTTGATCAAATCTCCTCCGGCTCCCGCCAAATATGTGTTTATTACATTTTCCGCTTCTGACCCATCAGAAAAATTTCCCACTACATCCACAATTCTTTCAAAATCTCTTACATCGACTTCGAAATAACTCATACGTTACAGTCCTTTTCTATTTTGTAAAATTCCATTGTGCATATTTCCACCACGCATTCCCCCGACTTTTCTACGTATTCATACACTACATCTCCATCGGTTCTCTTAAAGCCTGCCTCTCGCATCGTCTTTATTACTTTTTGTTCCAGTTCTTCTGTTATTTCGTCTTCTTTGATAATTGCTACGAACCATTTTTTCTTTTTTCCTTTTCCGCCTTCCAGCTTCTGCATTCTTCTTTTTCCGTAAACAATACAATCCCAGAAATCCCTATCTCTGAATCTTGCGCGTCCATAATACACTTCTTCTTCTTCGATTTTCCTTAAGGCTTCTTCGATTTTATCTTTCAATTCTCCTTACCTCTTCCAAGTAAAAATAGAGCTCTTTTTTTTCTTTGTCTCTGTCAATATGGATAATCGCATATATTACATCTTCGATTATGACGTTTCTATTTGCGTCCATATTTCCGTCATCCGGCGTTACTATTTTAAGTTCCAGATGGTTTCCTAACTGCTCTGCGAACTCGATATCCTGCTGCCGCTTCGTTTTTTCGTCATAATATAAAAAGCCCAGATATTCAAGATCATCTAGGCTTCTTACATTCTTTTTTGTGTCCTTTTTTTTGTAAAATTCAGCGATACCATCACTGTAGCTGTTCTTTTTTCTCCCTATCATATTTTACCTCGTACTTATGTCTTTCCGTCAAAATTTCTCTTTTGTAGTTATATTCAAATTCATTTTCGACGTCATTCCAAGCATAAAGACAATATTTTTCAAATAACATCCTTGTTCCTCCCGGATTTGCCAGTAATTCATCATCTTTTTCTTGAATGCCGAGTTTATGTAAGAGATACGGTACCGCATCTTCTACAATCCGTTTGATTTTTCTTTCTGTATCTTCATTTTCCCAAGTAATCTTACAGGTTTCTTTTGCGAGTTCTACAAGTTTTAACTTATTTTCTCCGCTCATCTTATGCCACTGGTAACGCTTCTTCTGTCTTTACTGTGATGTATGCCGGATCGAGCTCTGAAATATCCAACACAACCGATACAGTATTATCATACGGTCTTCCATTTCCATGCAGCTTAATTAAGTATGTTCTGATATCTTCCAAAAACTTGTAAGAATCATCATATACGATTGTTCCGTCTTTATTTCCTCCAACTCCGAAGAACACTTCTTCTGGTAAGCAAAGGATTACCTGTCCGGTTTTTACTTCGTTCGATCTTATTACTTCCGTCGGGAATGGGAATAAATCTCTTGCATACGCTCCAACCCCATTTAACACAGTAGTTGCCGGCATAATCTTCTTCAGATAATCCACCTGATTGCAGATTAATGTTACCGCATCAAATGCTCTCATTCTTCCTTTTTCTGTGACTGCTAATGTTGCTACGATATTTCCATATTCTGCCGGCGTAAAACTTTTAATTTTTACTGCTGTTTTTTCCGGGTATCCTGTGGATGAATTGAAATCTACGCCCTCATGGATATCTCTATTTAATCCTATGGGCTGATTTTTTCCGTTCCCGCTTATAATTGCTGTTTCAATTCCGACATAAAGCGCTTCTCTTAAGATTGTGCGAATATAGTTATCCAAAAACTGCGGTCCGAGATCTAACATATCTTTCGGGATTACTGTATATGCAGTGAGTTTGCATAAGTTCACATCGATTTCTCTGAATGAAGATTCGATTTTTTTTTCGATTTCGGAATTGATTGCGCCCCATACTGCTGTCTGTTTTGTATGGTCATTCAGTATCCATCTCGTTAAGTATTTTACGTTCTGAAAGTTAATCTTGTCGAGGAGTGGATGCTTATCTTGCAGGTCTTTTAATACATCCTGAATGATTGTTTCCGGCATTCCCCCTTCGATTCCTAAAAGATCTGTAAATGCCTGTTTCGGATTGGCTTCTTTTCCAGCCTTGATTAACTTCTGGTAAAATTCTTTCTCTTCGTTTGTTAACTGTCGATATCCTCTCTGCGAGAGAGCTCTCTCGTCATTTCCATATGTTTCATAGTCTTCTTTTACCATTTCGACTACATTCCCAAGAAAGCCCTGAAATGCTTCCCTTGCGCTTTCCTCATTTCCATCTTTTAATGCTTTCTGGAATGCTGCAATTGTTTCCTTCTGTCTTACTTCTAATACGTTTCCTAACATTATCTTTCCTCCTGTAAAAATGTATTAAAAAAAGAATCTAAAATAGATCCTTCTTTTCCCTGTTCTCCCTCTCCATCCTTTGCGATTTCTTCGAATTCTCTTAAGACATCATCGAAATCAGACTGTTGCAGAGCTTTTTTCACTTTTTTCATGTTTTCTCCGGCTTGCACAACCTCTTCGGTCTCTACTTTTTCTCTTTGCTCGATTTCATCAATAAAGCCATATTGCAGCGCTTCATCCGGTCCTAGCAATGTCTCTTTAGACATCATATCCTTAAGCTCTTCCTCGCTTATTTTATCCGTCCTTTGCAGAATCAGATTTCTTGACGCTTTCATCCATGCATCCAACTTATCGGCTTCGTTTCTTAATTCATCTGCATTTCCTGCTACTACTGCCCACATATTATGCAGGAGTACGCTCGTACCCTCTCCCATAATTCGTTTGTCGCACGCCTGAAGAATTGTAAAAGCAATGCTGTGTGCCACGCCATCTACGTAACCTGTAATATGTGCCGGATGTCTTTTCAATTTGTTGTAAATTGCAGTTCCTTCTTTCACAGATCCACCGTTAGAATTGATATACAATTCAATTTCACCGTTTTCCGGAACTTCATCCAACAGTTTTTGAAAATGTTTCGCTGATGTCTCAGACTCATCTCTTCTATAGGTCTCCCAGTTAAATTCTCCATACTCTTTGATGTCATCGTACAAGTAAATTTTTGTTACATTCCCTACTTTTTGGAATGCATAATAAAGTTTTTGGAATTTATACATCTCCTTCACCTCCCTCTGTTATATTGGTTTGACTTTCTACGCTTCCATAGTTTTTAGTAATTCTATATTTTTTACTCCACGGTTCGTTGAGTGGTTCTTTTTCCAGTTCCTCTCTCACTTCATCCGTGTTCAGTACGGAAGCTCCTATTAATTTATCTGCATTCGGTGCGACATCAAATATGTCTCTGTGTTTGATGTTGCCCGAATAGCATTTGTAATAATTGCCTTTCTCGTAATTTTGAAAGGTCGCTCTTTTGTTTAACGTCTTTGTAATTACATTTGCAAATGGATCTACTGCAAACGTTAAGAATACATCGCATACTTCTTTTAAGCTTGTGACATTTCCCGTCATGAGCGTACTTGGAATCTTAAAAGCCTGTCCAACAATTTCGAAGATGTCTTTCCGCAGTTTTATCATGTCATCCGCTGTCTTGGCATCTTTCCCATTGTTGTCTTCCACTAATTCTTCTCCGTCATATTCTACGTATGTTGCGTATTCTTTTTCCATGTAGTCTTTTATATTTTTCGATATGACTTCCTTGAAATCTTTCTCAAATTCTTCGTCTCCAGCCTTTACTGCATCTACTTTCAACTTGTATTTTCTTCCATTCGTATCCCTAAATGCTCTTGCTGCTGCCCTTAGCATTTTTCCATAGTCTTCATAAATTCCATCTACGAGTTTTCTCACACTTTCGTCTTCCATCTTGAATAGATAGACATCTTCTGCCCGAAAGATCTTTTTTAATTGGAATCCTCCCTCCAAGACTACCCCATCAAAAAGATTTCCAAGTATAGGTCGTTCTTCCCGTACGCTAAAGCTTTCAGCGCAATGTAGCTCCCCATGTATTTCAACAACAAGAGCTCCTTCCTTGTTTTCAAACATCTTTCGTATCACCTTGTGCCAAAAGTAATTACTGTTTTCATTTTTGTTCGGTGCAATATTCAGTCGATAGTAATCTAAATTCTTCACTCTTTTCTCGTTTTCAAAAACTCTCATTTCGCACATACTTATTGCATTTGCGATATAGGATCTGGCTGTATAGATCGCCATCTCTTTGTAGTAAAGCTCTGCCGGTATTTCGATTACTACTGATTCTGTTGTTCCTATTTTCACTTTTTTCATAAATCTCGCCAAAAAGTCTTGTAATCCCATTTTCTTCTCCTAACAAACCGTTCCCATTCTTCGTCTTCCTATTGTTCTTCTTTGCTTAATCTTGTCTTCTTCTGTTTCTGCCGCTACATATGCCATGAACCCATCTGTTTTCCTTGACTTTTCTTCCTGCTTTTCGTAAGTAATATTCCCTTTTTTATCTTGTACCGCTTTTGCATTCCATGTATACCATCTCATAATTTTCGAAGTTCCCCATGCTAACAAATGCTTTGAAAATACATATCCGATAATAACGGAAACTTTCATGATGTCAGACGGTCTTACCATCTTAATATTTTTCTTTTCATAGCAAAATCCAAGTCTTTTTAATCCTTCGCTTAATAGAGCGAAGCGGAAGCTGTCAATCGCAACACATTCGATTATATATACTTTCATTTTCTCTTCTAACCACTCCATAATCAAGTCGGGAGATATCTCCGGTTCGTCTACAAAAGTAAGTATCCCTTCCTGCTCTGCTTCTCTTAACGGAAATTTAATTCGAGGAAGATCTTTCGATTGCTTACATACCCATGTGTGGTGCAGCCAGTATCTTTTTTCTTCTACTTTGAATAATAATCCCGCGACTACAAAGTCATTTGTCTTTGCAAAATCAATCCCACACACGCACGAATATCCCTTTAGGTCTGGCAATTCTTTGGTTGCTTCCACCAGATTATCCCAGTCAGTTACTGCATATTCGTCCTGTCCCGGTGGTCGGTTCATTCTTTTTGTCATGAACGCCATGTGGTTGATTGGATCTCTTTTATATTCTGCATATTCCATCAACATTTCGTGCATTAAATCCGGAAAGTATCTTAGTGATGGATTCGCCTTTCCCCAGTTCTTTTGATCGTGCACCTCTTCCGGACTATCCAGCCAGCAAATAAACGGTAATGTACCGTTATCCGGCAATCGTCCGTTCAAGATATCTATCAGATCTTCAATCAACTTATCAAGCGGGCCATCTCTTACATCCCCCTGTGTTGTTATAATCGTCTGCCTTGGATGTTTCTTTTTTCCTAATCCTGTAACTGCCACTTCGATTAGTTTATAATCTTGATACGCATGATATTCATCAAAATCGACTTTTCCCGGTCTGCCTCCATCTTTGGTCCCCGGCGCTCTCGTATGATATTTAATTTCGGATCGTGTCTTCCTGTTTGTAATACATTCAAGGTTCCATTTAAAATAATTCTTGAAATAATCCTTGTTGTCTTCCAATACGTTATAGATATCTTTAAACGTTGCCTTTGCCTGATCCTCCGAAGTTGCAAACATATCAATGTTATATTCTTTCACTCCGTTAATTGGTGTGATCAGCGCGAAGTCTTCAAATGCGAGATATCCATTTTTTCCAGCTCCACGCCCTACGATAATTACCAGTTTTGGAAACCTTAACTGTCCCTGCTTTGTATATACGCAATTGTGCAAAGCGAAGCAAAATTTTTCCCATTTTAACAATTTGTACGGAAAATGCTTTTGTAGCCCAAAATATCTCTCTAATTGTTTCTCATCTACATAAACATCCTCTTCTGTGAAAACTTTTTCCACGAAATCACAAAGAAGCAGCTGCTCTTTACATACAACTGCTTCTTCGCTTCTTACAAATTCTATATATTCGTCGATTGCTTTACAGATCTTCATCTACATCCTCGCTCCCTGTTGGAGCATCTGTCGTCAGCCCCATTTCTTTAAGCATGGACATCATCTGCTTTTCAACAGCGACTAAATCTTTCACGGATTGATTCTGTTTTGTGATCTCAAAACCATTTGCGGACAACGTTTCGTAGGACACACCTCTCTTTTTTATATCTTTTTGCAATGCTTTTTTTATGTTATAAAGCTCTAAATAGTCCAATATTAGGTCATAAAAATGGGGTACATTCGCATTTTTTACCTCTAACTGCTTTATAAGTGATTCCTTGATTTTCCCCGCGGTTGGAGCTCTTTTCCTTTCCATTTTCTCACCAACTTTTTTTATCTTTTTATCACGCGCGAGCCAGCGCGGTAAAGTCGTGCCCCTTCCCCGTTGTATGGTTCCCCCAGTATAAGGGGGATATGGGGTACCGGGGGCTATACTTTTGTAAAAAATTTTTCTGAATACATTCCGTCAATGCCATTTAATATTAAAAATGTATTGCAGCATGACCTTCTTACCTCTCCCACTATATATTCTTTCTCGCCGAAGAGGTCTGCATAATGATACTGTATTGCTCGTCTGTATTCATACCCAGTAAATATAACTCTGTCTCCTGCTTTCATTACCATCGTTCCTCTGTTACTTTCTTCTTTGGTTTGTACTTTATCCTTTTGTGTGCTCTATCATGGCAGTCATGGCAAAGCGGTATTAGATTGTCGTACTGTTTCCCTTTGTATTGATAACGCCTGCTCATTGCTAATTCCGGATGTATCTTAACAAACTGCACGTGATGTACTGTCTCCGCCTTACTTATTATTCCTTGTTCCTTACACCACTTGCACTCGTAATGATTTTCCTTTAATATGCTTTCTCTAAGCGCTATCCATTCTTTACTCTTGTAGAATGCATAGAGTCTGTTTTCTTCTATTAATTTCTTAATTTTATTTGCGGTCCACATATTTCCTCCGATTGCTGGGGCAGGACTCGAACCTGCGACCTCCGGCTATTAAAACCTTTGTGCTTCCATCCGCACCCCCCAGCGCCATTATAATCTACAATCACATTTCCTTTGTTCTATCAACAACAATAACTTTCTTCTCCCTTTATACGTACATTCATAATGATATTCCTTCCCTTCATTCGTGTATATTTTTTTACAGTATTCACACTGATTGCACCTGATTATTTTCTTTTCTGCTTTCTTTCTATTTGCTGTATATCCCGGGCACCCTGCTTCCGCCGGACAGTTTTTTCCTTTCTTTAATTCGTAATAGTATTTGCATTGCATATTTTTACATGGTGTTCTCATATCTTCTCCTTTTTTATTGAAACGCAAAAGGCATCCGATTATTCGGACGCCTTTACTTCTTTGATAAATTGTTTCATTAATTCTGTTATCTTACTGGCCTGACTAACTCCAGCTTTCTCGCAAGCTTCTTCAAACTCTTCTACTACATCTCTCTTCAACTTGAATCCTTTTGTCATCCAGCCTGCTTTCTTCTGGTACTTCTCCGATGCTATCGTTTGTGGGGTCGGGTTACCTTTTGGCATTGCCATCCCTCCATTTCCTGTATAGCGCTCTTCCTGTTAGACCAGCAGCTACAGCGACTACTACTGCCACGATTATTTCTATCCTCATAGCTTTACACAGATGAGTCTACGTGTTATATTTAATATGCAAGAGAGACTTGCTTGTCTCTCTCGCTTATTCTTATTTTGTGATTAGCCAAGTTATAACTCCGGCTATCACTCCAGAAACAACTCCTGTGATTGTTTGAATCAGCACTTCAATCCAATCTATGGAGTTTTTCTTTTTCTTCTTGCTCATCTGTCTTTCACCTCCTTACAAGTATATATTATCATATGGTTAACCATATGTCAATACTTTTCAGAGGTCTTTTTTTTATTTTTTCAACGATATCATAATAACACACTTTTATGTCCTGTGATTACGGTTCTTTTTGATCTCCCATTGCTGGAATCAAAAATGCCCACAAGCACCACGCGCTCCCTGTTATGTATATACCAACGCTTACTGCTATTGATACTCCAATCCATTTCATTCCTTTTCCTATCCATATCTTTTCCATATCTGTTCTCCTATACTTTTTTTGATAATAAATAAAAAAACTTCCTTCTTCTGTCGTAGTACATGTCTTTCCCGCACGGTATCTTTTTAGCATCTTTGAGGTACCTGTACGTTGCATAATCTGTCGTAACTCCTTCGAGGATGTACTGGCATAATTCCGGATCTGCTTCTATGGCTGTCTGCTCTATGGTCTCGCACTTCTCTTCGAGCTCTGTCCGGCGGATTGCCAAACTCTCTGTTGCGCTTCCAATGCTCGGACTTCCTTTCCCTTCTTTCCCATACTGGATTGCTTTCACGGTGTCTTGCATATTGGCCAGTTCTCTTCTCCAGTCTTGATACTGTAGACAATGATGCTTTAATTCTAAGAATCTATGTTTGTTTATTCCATATTTCTTTTCCGATATCGGTCTTTCGTCCGGCATCTAATATCACCTCTCTTCCTGTCTTTTTGTCTCGCACTCCGGTTACCTCAAAGCCTAGTCTTCTTGCCACTATACAGAGTGCGCTTAAGTCTTCTTTCTTCCCGTGTGGTAATCGATTATAACTTCTTATTGCTCTATCAGCTGTTGGATCTCTATAGCCTTCCTCATTCATGGTTGTCCTCCTGTCCTGCTGCCGCCTGTGGCTCTTCCTCTCTACACAGTTCCCAGTACTCACACTTTAGGCAACAGCTCTTACACTTCTTCTTTCTGGACTTTCCGATCCAGTGTATGATTCTCTCTAACATTGTGCCTCCTGCATTTGTTTCTGTATGCTCTTATGTACGCCTTTTCTCTTATCATGGGCTCTTTGTTTCTCCTGCGTTCATTATTGCTTTTGTAACACTTGTTTCTAGCCAAAGCCCATAATGTAAGTGCTTGTCCCGTTTCCCTAAACGCTTTCGCTATTATCTCTCCTGTCTTTACTATTGCCTCTGCCGCTGCTATCGTTACCTCTCTAACCTCTTCGTATGTCATTCTTCTTCCTCTCTTTCTGTATCCGGTCCTTCTCCGTACTCTTCTGCACATACTTTGCTGTCCGGAAAGAGGAACATACATGGTCCTTCCATGATACTGCACCCGTATCCATGCCATTCATCTGTGTGATATGCTGCTTTGCATTTTCCTGCTGCCATCTTCTAGTATTCCTCCACTTCATTTTCGTATTTTTTACAATATCCATTCCGATATGCTACACACTTTTCTTTTATGCAGGCATTTAATACCGGTCTTATAAAATCCCCATTTCCTATAAGCGTTGCCTTTATTTCTTCTTTCCCTGTTAGGTCTGGGCAAAATTTAATTTTCATGGTTCCATCTCCCTTTTGATGTCATATTTCTTTGCCATATAGCCTGCAACATCTGTAATCTGATATGGCGGACGCTGGAATCTCTCCCTTGCCTTATCTGATGCCTTTCGTCCTTCCAACTCCTCATGGTGTTGCTCCCGATCTAGCTTCTGCAGGTGTCTGTCTCTGCGTTCTTTATGCATTGCTATCACCACCCTTGTACCTCTCTGGAAGTGGTTGCCATGCAATTATAAGATTCGCATAGCACTCAAATTCTTTTTCTTCTCCATTAAACAATACAACCACTCTGTCGGAATAATCCTCATTTGGAAGTTTTCTTGATAATTGTACAAGGTAGTAATCTGTTTTCTCCGGCAACCTTTCTTCTACCGAAATCCAACCGTCATTGCTAGGGACATTTATGTCCTTAGCTTCGTCTAATCCAGCAATAACCCCTTCAACCGTAGATAATGCGCTTATATACCCTGTTACAAAATCTTGGTTCTTGCTATCTTGATTTCGTTTCAGTTCCTCAATCTCTCCCAAAATCTTCTCTAGTACGTTCATCTTCTCACCTCTTATTGAACTAAAATTGTTATTAGTCTAAAATTGTGCCAATTCCTTGACTAAATCTCAGTATTGTTCAGCAAATACATTTTTTCAGCACCTACAAAAGTTTTACCGAGTCCCATATCTAAGTAATAAGCACACCTGTTTTTATCATCAGTCAGGTTCAGCACTTCTTCTTGATGAGGCATGAATTGAAGATCATTCATTATTCATCAGCGTCCTTTGGTGCTTCACCTGAAAGGTCAATCTGTAATCTTGCGACCTCAACTGCTGCTCTGTAAACTAATGCATACTTAGAATCACCATGTGTCTGTGTGACCTTTTCAAGAAATTTATCAATCTTACCAAGGAAGCAACCACACTTGACAGTAATTTCATTGTCTTTATCTCTAAAGAATGTTGTGAAATCGTCCCGGCTACCAATAGCACCGATCACTAACACATGACTTGTAGAAAAAACCTTGGCATTGCCCAAAACCTTGGCATTGCCCCAAACATCTGCATTGTCACAAACCTTGGCATTGCCCAAAACATTGGCATTGTCACAAACCTTGGCATCACCAAAAACCTTGGCATTGCCCCAAACATTGGCATCACCAAAAACCTTGGCATTGCCCCAAACCTTGGCATTGTCACAAACCTTGGCATCACCAAAAACCTTGGCATTGCCCAAAACCTTGGCATTGCCCAAAACATTGGCATTGTCACAAACCTTGGCATCACCAAA
>ERZ1673750.882-NODE-882-length-18352-cov-9.577581_pt1 | contig 18352 bp, 10 predicted proteins | sample MGYA00580203_ERZ1673750 | MGnify/ENA primary metagenome ERZ1673750 (study PRJEB41218, sample SAMN15661763) | gut metagenome | host: Homo sapiens | place: Canada: London | collected 2015-08-20/2019-03-30 | study: EMG produced TPA metagenomics assembly of... | reverse complement strand
GCGAAGCGTGTTGCTGTGAACAGTAACATATTTTCTTATAGACATGATATAGTATGAGTGCTATAATAAAAATAATTTTTTATGGCATTTATTGGCAAACCGGTTGAAAAGCCGGAGCGCAAAGCCAGAAGGAGCTAAAGTCAGATTGAAATCTGGCCATGCCAGCCGGTTGCATCATGCCTCAGTAATAAAAAAAGGTAAATGTTAAATGGGCATTATGGAAAAAGTTCCTGTAAAATTTTTTACAAGGAACTTTTTTTTGTCTTCAAGCGGATATTCGCAACCTCCGCAGGGGACTTACCTGATTCGGTTAAATTTGATGGAAAATAGAGAAGAACAGCAGGAATGGAGAAAAGATGAAAGGAAAAAGAGTGATTGCAGGCATTCTGCTTGTGGGAATTTTAGCAACTGCCCTGGCAGGGTGCAAAAATGCAGATGTTACTAAAAAAGAAAGAGAAAAGCCCGTTATCACCCTGGGCAGTGACAGTTATCCGCCATACAATTATCTGAATGAAGATGGAATCCCCACAGGAATTGATGTGGAACTGGCTACAGAAGCTTTCAGAAGAATGGGGTATCAGGTGGATGTTGTCCAGATCAACTGGGAGAAGAAAAAAGAACTGGTAGAAAGCGGAGAGATCGACTGTATTATGGGCTGTTTTTCCATGGAAGGACGCCTTGACGATTACCGCTGGGCAGGACCCTACATAGCAAGCCGCCAGGTAGTTGCTGTAAATGAGAGCAGTGATATCTATAAACTAAGTGATCTGGAGGGAAAGAACCTTGCCGTCCAGTCCACAACCAAACCGGAAGGCATCTTTCTGAACCGGACAGATGAAAGGATCCCCAAACTGGGCAATCTGATCAGTCTTGGGCACAGGGAACTAATCTATACCTTTCTGGGAAAAGGATATGTAGATGCAGTTGCTGCACATGAGGAATCCATTGTCCAGTACATGAAGGATTATGATGCAAGCTTCCGTATCCTGGAAGATCCGCTGATGGTGGTCGGGATAGGTGTTGCTTTTGCAAAAGAGGATGACAGAGGAATTTGTGAGCAGATGGATCAGACGCTGGAAGAAATGCGTCAGGATGGCACATCCCTGAAAATCATTAAAAAATATCTGGATGATCCCCAGAAGTATCTGGAGGTGGATGATCTTGGATATTAGGAGAAGAATAAAAGTAAAGCGATTCTGGATATTCGGCATTCTGCTTGGAATCTGTGTGACTGCAGCTTCCCTGTATTACTTTTTTCAGGCAGAGAAAAAGGAAGCAGAGAACAGGATGGTGAAAACTGTAAACTATGTCAAAGTGCAGTGTTCCACCTACACCCATTATAATGAAGCTTCGGAATCTAAAAGTCTCCTCCGCGCCATTGAAAGTGCCAGACAGATGAGTACGAATATCGACATGGAAACAGAAAACGGCTGCCGGTTAAGCCAGGAGTTTCTGAAAGAAAATCTGCAGACCCTCTGGGTGGATGGTATCCTTGTGCTGGATGCAGAGGGAAAGACAGTCTGCAAATACAGCATGGATGAGGCTCTGACCAATGAGATCACAGATTATCTGCAAAAAGACATTATCATGGATTTTACCGGATATGAAGAAAGATCTTATTCGGAACGGATTGACCGAGAAGACGGATCACGTATCGACATTGCAGCCTGTGCCAGAAAAGATGCACCAGGTATGGTTGCAATTTATTATTACACATCTCCGGAATTTGTCAGAAATTATACCCTGACAATACAGAACCTTTTAAATGGCTATAGCACTCAGAAAGATGGAACGATTATTGTTGCAGATAAGGGAACCATCGTTGCTAGCAACGATGAAAGCCTGCTGGGACAGGATACTGCCGGCAACCAGGTTGTCCAGGCAATGAAAGAGCATACAGACAGTCAGCATATTTTTCATTTAAAAAATGAAGGAACCGGAGGTTACGGAATCATGCTGAAGCAGCGGGATTATTATATTTATACCTATCTTCCGGATACGGAAGTATTCCGTAACCTGCCACTAAGTGTAACAGCTGTCGTTTTTCTTTATTTACTCATATTCGGTATATTCTGCTTCTGGGGTTACAGAGCGGATCTGGCACATCGGAAACAGGAAAAGGAAAAAGATGAAAAATATAAAGCAGAACTTCTAAGAGCAGCAAAAAAAGCAGAAGCAGCCAATGAGGCAAAAACTGAGTTTCTGCAGAGAATGAGCCATGATATCCGGACACCGATCAATGGAATCTGCGGCATGATCAATGTGGCAGACCATTATGCAGACAATATGGAGAAACAGACGGAATGCAGGGCAAAGATCAAAAAGACATCCCATCTGCTGCTGGAACTGATAAACGAGGTTCTGGACATGAGCAAGCTGGAGTCAGATGAAGTGGTTCTGGAAGAAATCCCATTTAATCTGAACAGTATTTCTGAGGAAATACTGGGTGTGATCGAACATATGGCTACAGAGCAGAATATCCGGATCATTTGGGAAGAGAAAGAAGTTACACACTGGAATCTTATTGGAAGTCCGGTGCATGTGAAACGGATTCTGATGAATATTTTGTCCAATGCGGTGAAATATAACAAAGAAAACGGATATGTCTATATCAGCTGTCGGGAAATCCCATCGAAACAGACAGCAATGCCCACATTGGAATTTGTCTGCAGAGACACCGGAATTGGAATGACAGAGGCATTCCAGAAACGCATTTTTGAACCATTTGCACAGGAACATGCAGGAAGCCGCACAAAATTCGCCGGAACAGGACTGGGAATGCCAATTACAAAAAAACTGGTGGTGAAAATGGGCGGAACCATTTCCTTTGAAAGTAAAGAAGGCACAGGGACTACATTTGTGATCCGGATTCCATTCCAGATTGATGCAGATATGAAGGACAGGAATGAAACGGAAGAAAAAACAGAAACTTCTATCCAGGGGCTCCATGTTCTTCTGACAGAGGATAATGAGCTGAATATGGAGATTGCAGAATTTGTGCTTCAGAATGAAGGCGCTGTGGTGACAAAAGCATGGAATGGACAGAAGGCTGTTGACATATTCAGAAAAAACAGACCTGGAGAATTTGATGCTATTCTTATGGATATTATGATGCCTGTCATGAATGGATATGAAGCAGCAAAGATGATCCGCTCTCTGGACAGAGAGGATGCAAAAGTGATACCGATCATTGCCATGACAGCAAACGCGTTCACTGAGGACAAAATGAGAGCAAAGGAAGCAGGAATGGATGAACATATTGCCAAGCCTGTTGATGGGAAATTATTAGTAAAAGTGATCAATGAGTTAGTAAAACGCAATCAGAGGGAGAAGTTATAATGAAAAAGAAAAAATGGAACAAGTTAGTTTCTGTGCTTTTGGCGATGGTGACAGCCGTATCACTTCTGTCTGGCTGCGGCGGGAAAAGTGCGGAAAAAGAAGATGCAGAAACCATCACAGTGTATTTATGGAGCACAAAGCTGTATGAAAAATATGCGCCATACATCCAGGAACAGCTTCCGGATATCAACGTTGAATTTGTAGTAGGCAATAATGATCTGGATTTCTATCGTTTTCTGAATGAAAACGGCGGATTGCCGGATATTATAACCTGCTGCAGGTTTTCCCTCCATGATGCAAGCCCCCTGAAGGACAGTCTGATGGATCTTTCCACAACCAATGCTGCAGGTGCTGTCTATGATACCTACCTTAACAATTTCAAAAATCAGGATGGCAGCGTAAACTGGCTTCCTGTGTGTGCAGATGCCCATGGCTTTGTAGTGAACAAAGATCTTTTTGAAAAGTATGATATTCCTCTTCCAACGGATTATGAAAGCTTCGTTTCTGCCTGCCAGGCATTTGATGAGGTGGGTATCCGTGGGTTTACTGCAGACTATTACTATGATTATACCTGTATGGAAACACTGCAGGGTCTGTCTGCATCAGAGCTGTCTTCTGGGGATGGACGTAAGTGGCGTACCATCTACAGTGACCCGGACAATACAAAGAGAGAAGGTCTGGACAGTATTGTCTGGCCGGAGGCTTTTGAACGTATGGAGCAGTTTATTCAGGATACAGGGCTGAGCCAGGATGATCTGGATATGAATTATGATGATGTGGTTGAGATGTATAAAAGTGGTAAGCTTGCCATGTATTTCGGCAGTTCTGCCGGTGTAAAAATGTTCCAGGATCAGGGCATTAACACAACATTCCTGCCATTCTTTCAGCAGAACGGCGAAAAGTGGCTGATGACTACACCATATTTCCAGATAGCTTTAAACCGTGACCTGACAAAGGATGAAACACGTCGGCAGAAAGCAATGAAGGTACTGAACACAATGCTTTCAGAGGATGCGCAGAACCGGATCATTTATGATGGGCAGGATCTGTTAAGCTATAGCCAGGATGTGGATTTCCGGCTTACGGAATATCTGAAGGATGTGAAACCTGTGATCGAAGAAAACCATATGTATATCCGTATTGCGTCAAATGACTTTTTTTCCATTTCCAGGGATGTGGTGTCTAAGATGATCTCAGGAGAATATAATGCAGAGCAGGCTTATCAGTCATTTAATTCCCAGCTTCTTGAAGAAAAATCCACTTCTGAGGATATTGTGTTGGATTCAAAGAAAACTTATTCCAATCGTTTCCATACCAGCGGAGGCAATGAAGCCTATTCTGTTATGGCAAACACTTTGCGTGGTATTTATGGGACGGATGTGCTGATTGCAACAGGAAACAGCTTTACAGGAAATGTACTGAAGGCCGGTTATACAGAAAAAATGGCAGGCAACATGATTATGCCAAACGAGCTTTCCGCTTACAGCAGTGAGATGAGCGGGGCAGAACTGAAGGAAACGGTCAGAAACTTCGTAGAAGGCTACCAGGGAGGCTTTATCCCCTTTAACCGTGGCTCTCTGCCTGTGTTCAGTGGTATTTCTGTAGAAATCAGGGAAACGGATAATGGTTATACATTGAGTAAAGTTTCAAAGAATGGAAAACAGATTCAGGACAAGGATACTTTTACTGTGACCTGCCTTGCAGCACCACAATATATGGAAGCTTATCCGGCAGAGGAAAATATTGTATTTGATGGAGGGGATACCTCTGTGGAAGATACCTGGACAACATATGTTTCAGATGGTAATGCCATTCTTGCAGAGCCTGAAGACTACATTACTCTGAGGTGAGAAGAATGGATGTTAAGAATCATAATACAAACAGAAAGAAACGGGTTGTGAGAAAACGATGGAATGCAGCAGTTCTTATTGCCCTATTTGTTGGAATCCTTTTGACTGTTTTCCAATATTTGGGGTTTGTATCGAAGACTGTTTATGAGGAAAGTGTTTCTCACCTGACAGAAATTTTTCATCAGTCTGATAATATGCTAAGTGAGCTGACAAATAAGAATCTGACTTATCTCCATATATGGGGGGAATATCTGCAGAACACTTCCGATGAAAGTGAAATTCGTGAGTATATAGAGAAAGCACAGGAAGATGCAGGCTTTTTAGATTTTTATTTCCTGTCAGCGGACGGGAACTATAAGATGGCAACAGGTGAAACCGGGTATCTGGGATTGCAGGAAAATATTGAAGATGAGATCCGGCAGGGAAATGATGTGATAACCAATGCAACGGTTCCCGGAAAATCCCAGCTCCTTGTTTTTGCTACTCCCAGGCCTCATGGAAGTTATCAGGGCTTTGAATATGATGCCATTGCCATTGCCTATGAAAACTCTGATATCGTAAATGTGCTGAATATTTCTGCTTTCAATGGAAATGCCCAGAGTTATGTGGTTCATCCGGATGGCCGTGTTGTTGTGGATCATTCTTCTGAGGCATGGGGAGAGGTGTATAATTTCTTTGGGATTCTGAGAGAACATTCCAATATGTCTGAAAAAGAGATCCTTAAACTTTCAGAAGAGTTTAAGGAAGGACATACAGATGCAATGCTGATAAATCTGGATGGAGAGGATTACTATCTGGTCTATGAGAAATCCAAACCTCAGGACTGGATCTTTCTGGGACTTGTCCAGGCTGATATCGTCAATGCAAGTATGAATGTTCTGCAGCGTAGCACTGTGCTGCTTGTAAGTGCAGTAGCGGTGTGTATTGCCGGTCTTTTTATTGGAATTATTCTCCGGAAAAACAGGGTAAACCTGAAGAGAAAGGATACGGAGATCCTGTACAGGGACGAATTGTTTCAAAAGCTGTCAATGAATGTAGATGACGTTTTCCTGATGCTGGATGCAAAAACATATCAGGCAGATTACGTCAGTCCCAATGTGGAAAAACTGCTGGGAATTACAGTAGAACAGATTCGTAAAGATATTTGTGTCCTTGGAAAACTGCATCCCGGGGACGTTGAAGATCCGGAGAAGAAGTATTTGGAAGAAATCCAGGTTCATGAGCAGCAGGAATGGGATCTTGAATATGTTCATCAGAAAACAGGAGAACACCGCTGGTTTCATAACGTTGCAATGGGCAGCGAGGTAAACGGAAAAAAGAAATATATCCTGGTTCTGTCAGATCGTACCTCTGACAGAAAAATGAATCAGGCCCTTTCTGAGGCGGTCCGCGCTGCGGAGACTGCAAACAAGGCAAAGAGCACCTTCCTTTCCAATATGTCTCACGATATCCGGACACCAATGAATGCGATTATTGGTTTTACCACACTGGCTGTAAGCAACATTGATGATAAAGAAAGGGTTCGGGATTATCTGGGTAAGATTCTTTCCTCCAGTAATCATCTGCTCTCACTGATCAATGATATCCTGGATATGAGCCGTATTGAGAGCGGGAAAATCCATCTGGAAGAGACGGAAGTCAGTCTGTCAGAGGTTCTTCATGATCTGAAAACCATTATCAGCGGACAGATCCATGCGAAACAGTTAGAGCTTTACATGGATGTCATGGATGTTATCAATGAGGATGTTTATTGTGACAAGACCAGGCTGAATCAGGTACTGCTGAATCTTTTGTCCAATGCGATCAAGTTTACTCCTGCAGGCGGAACCGTTTCTGTCCGGCTGAGAGAGTATCCGGGTATACAGAGAGGCTGTGAACTGTACGAAATCCGGGTAAAGGATAACGGAATCGGCATGAGTCAAAAATTTGTACAGAAGATATTTTCTCCTTTTGAGAGAGAGCGGACTTCCACTGTAAGCAGGACTCAGGGTACAGGACTGGGCATGGCTATCACCAAGAACATCGTGGATATGATGGGCGGAACCATTGAGGTTCAAACAGAACAGGGCAAAGGTACTGAATTTATTATCCGTCTGCCATTGCGGATTCAGCCTGAGAACCACCGTATAGAGAAAATCGCAGAACTGGAAGGTCTGAAGGCATTGGTAGTAGACGATGATTTCAATACCTGTGACAGTGTGACTAAGATGCTTGTGAAGGTTGGAATGCGTTCGGAATGGACACTTTCCGGTAAGGAGGCTGTTCTCCGTGCACGGCAGTCTGTGGAAATGGGGGATGCATTCCATGCTTATATTATTGACTGGCGTCTGCCTGATATGAACGGCATTGAAGTTACCCGTCAGATTCGCAGTCTTGGTGATGATACGCCGATCATTATCCTGACTGCTTACGACTGGTCAGATATTGAAGTGGAAGCCAGGGCAGCAGGGGTGACTGCGTTCTGTGCCAAACCTATGTTTATGTCAGATATCAGAGAGACTCTGATGGCTGCTATCGGCCAGAAGCAGGCCGGGGCAGATGATAATATTCTTCCGGCAGCAGATTCAGATTTCAGAGGCAGGCACATACTGCTTGTGGAAGATAATGAACTGAACAGAGAAATTGCAGTAGCACTCCTTAGTGAATATGGTTTTCAGGTTGATACAGCGGAAGATGGAGCAGAGGCTGTGGAGAAGGTTAAGAATTCAAGACCAGGTGATTATGATCTGGTGCTTATGGATGTGCAGATGCCTGTAATGAACGGATATGAGGCTACTGAGCGGATCCGTTCACTGGATGATCCTTCACTGGCGGGAATTACAATTCTTGCCATGACTGCCAATGCTTTTGACGAAGACAAAAAGAAAGCACTGGCATGTGGTATGAATGGATTTCTATCCAAACCAATTGTTATAGAGGAACTGATCAGTACATTACAAAACAGTCTGGGGTAAGTTTTCTGTTTGAACTGTGATAATGGGATATGAAAAGTGGTTTGATGAAAGCAAGGAGGAGCAACGAATGATTTGTGGAATGACGTATTTTCAGATATGTCTGTATTTTCTTATTTATTCTTTTGGCGGCTGGGTTGTTGAAGTTATTTTTCATGCAGTAGCGTTGGGAAAAGTTATAAACAGAGGTTTCCTGAATGGACCGGTCTGCCCGGTATATGGATTTGGGGTGCTTTCTGTTTTTGCTTTGCTCAATACAATTCAGGGCAGCGGGCGTCAGATGAGTGATGGAATGATTTTTGTGTTTGGAATTGTTCTGGCAACTGCGGTGGAGCTGGTTGCAGGCTGGCTGCTGGATGTGTGTTTCCACGCAAGATGGTGGGATTATTCAGATAAACCCTTTAATTTTCATGGCTACATTTGCCTGGAGTTTTCTCTGATCTGGGGACTGGCTATCGTTATGGTAGTAAAAGTTTTCCAGAAGTATGTAGAGGCACATGCGTTACATACACCTGCAACCTGGGAGTGGATTGTGATAGCAGTTTTGTATGCTGTGTATCTGACAGATTTTATTGTGACGGTAGCAGTGATCCAGGGACTGAATAAAAAGCTTACCAGACTGGATAAGGTTCGCTCAGATCTGAGAATTGTAAGTGATAAACTGAGTGATACACTGGCTACGACTACGATTGGCACAGCACAGAAAGTGGGAGAAGGAAAGGTTCAGGCAACTCTTGCAGCAGCAGAACTGCGTGATGCAACTGCCGCACAGCGAGAAAAATCTATCGAAATGCTTCGTATAAAAAGAGCGGAGCTTCAGGCTCAGTTTGAGGAACTGTCCAGTTCTATTACCAATCATACCGTTGTCGGTCAGGGGCGTATCATCAAGGCATTTCCGAAGATGCAGCACAGAGACTATTCCGAACTGATTCAGGAGCTGAAAAAGAGATTAAAATAGATTAAAATGCAGAGGGAGGCTTCAGGTGAACAGACAGGCAGTACAAACCTTAAAGACTTATTTTGGATATGATACATTCAGAGAAGGGCAGGAGAGTGTTGTGGAGTCCATTCTGGAACACCGGGATGTGCTTGCAATCATGCCGACAGGAGCTGGAAAATCCATCTGTTATCAGGTACCGGCACTGATGCTGTCAGGAATTACGATTGTAATTTCTCCTCTGATCTCACTGATGCAGGATCAGGTAAAGGCTTTGAATGAAGCGGGAATACATGCCGCATTTATCAATTCTTCACTGTCGGAAAGTCAGATTAGCAAGGCGTTGTACCTGGCAGCAGGAGGAAGATACAAAATTATTTATGTTGCACCGGAACGTCTGGAAAATTATGAGTTTCTGGAATTTGCCAGACAGGTGGAGATTTCCATGGTGACAGTGGATGAGGCACATTGTATTTCACAGTGGGGCCAGGATTTCAGACCAAGCTATGTCAAAATCGTAGACTTTGTAAAAAATCTTCCCAGTCGTCCGATCGTCAGTGCTTTTACCGCAACTGCAACAGAGGAAGTAAAGAACGACATTCTCTGTACTTTAAATCTGGAAGATCCGAAAGTAGTGATCACCGGGTTTGATAGAAAGAATTTATATTACAGCGTGGAAAATATCCGGCGAAAAGACGATTTTGTGATGGATTACATAGACAGACATCCAACAGAGAGCGGGATTATTTACTGCTCTACAAGAAAAAATGTGGACAATCTTTTTGAACTGCTTTTCCAAAAAGGAGTTGCTGTTACCAGATATCATGCAGGACTGAATAATGAAACCAGAAAAAAGAATCAGGATGATTTCATTTACGACAGAACCCCCGTTATTATTGCAACAAATGCATTTGGAATGGGGATTGATAAATCCAATGTGAGATATGTGATCCATTACAATATGCCGCAGAGTATGGAGAATTATTATCAGGAGGCAGGACGTGCAGGGCGTGACGGAGAGAATTCCCAGTGCGTTCTATTGTTTTCTGCACAGGATGTTATGATCGACCGAATGCTTCTGGATAACAAAGATTTTTCCGATGTGGATGAAGAGGATGAATTTCTCATTCGTCAGCGGGATATACGAAGGCTTCAGATCATGGAAGGATATTGTAAAACAACAGGATGTCTGCGAAATTATATTCTGGAGTATTTCGGTGAAAAGACCTTCGGTCCCTGTGATAATTGTGGAAATTGTCACAGAGAATACCATGAGACAGATATGACCAGAGAGGCGAAGTGGGTAGTGAACTGTGTGGCTGAGACGAGAGGAAGGTATGGACTGACAATTGTGCTTGGTACTCTGCTGGGGGCTAAGAGAGCCCGGTTGAGGGAGCTTGGAGCAGATAAGTATAAATCTTATGGAGCATTGAATGATCACAGTGAGGCAGAACTCAGGGCACTGATCAGCCAGATGACTGAGATGGGATATCTCTATCAGACACAGGAACGTTACAGTGTGCTGAAACTGGGCGATATTTCTCCGCTAAGAGATGAAAATACTCACGTGATCATGCGTACTTACGAGGAAAAAGAACCGGATAAAAAGAAAAAGCCCCAGAAATCTGTCAGAAAACGCAGTACAGATGCGCTTACGGCAGCAGGTTACGATTTATTTGAAGCCCTGCGGAAACTTCGTCTGCAAATTGCAAAAGAGGAAGCCATGCCTCCATATATCGTGTTCAGTGATAAGACGCTGATAGATATGTGCATCAAATGTCCATCAAATGAAGAAGAAATGCTGGAGGTTTCCGGTGTGGGCAAGAATAAGTTAAAGAAATACGGTCAGAGATTTCTGGAAGAGATACAGAAGTTCTGCCTGGAACGTCCGAATGCGGTTTTGAGTATGTCGGAAGATGAAAATGGTAATCCCTGAGAACAAAGGTTGGAAAACAGATGAATATAGAAAAATATACGGAAGAATTAATCACATTGAGACATTACTTTCATCAACATCCGGAGCTGGCACTTCAGGAAGTGGAGACGTCTGCATATATCCGGAAATATCTGGAGAAACTGGGATATGAGATTGTGCCGATAGAACCTACAGGATTGATCGCGGAACTTCCATCTCTGAGAAACAGGGAGAAACTGGTTGTACTCAGGGCGGAGATGGATGCATTGCCCATACAGGAGCAGACAAATCTACCATATGCATCAGTAAATCAGGGATGTATGCATGCCTGCGGTCACGATATGATCCTGGCAGCAGCACTGATCCTTGCAAAAATTGTGGCAGAAGAGCAAAGAATGCAGGAAAGTTTTCCGGTCAGGCTCCGGTTCCTTTTTGAACCTGCAGAGGAGATTGGTGAAGGTGCAAAAAGAATGCTTCAGGCCGGAGCATTAGAGAATCCGAAAGCAGATGCATTTCTGATGTTTCATTACGCAGCGGACATGACATTTGGAATGGCAGTGCATCAGGGACAGGCATCTTCCATGATCAACAGTATGCAGATTCATGTTCATGGAAAATCCAGTCACTGGTGTGAAGCGGATAAGGGGATTGATGCAATTTATGCAGCTGCTCAAGTGATAAGTGCCATTCATGATCTGAATGAAAGTTTTGGAAAACAGCATCCGGATGCAGGAAAATATATTGTGGGTACGGGTACGATTCATGGCGGTGAATATACGAATATTATTGCAGACCATGTGGTATTAAACGGAAATATACGCGCAGTTCATGAAGAAACTTACACGGCACTTGAGCACGAGCTGGAGAGAAATCTGCAGGAAATTGAAAAGCAGACTGGCACACAGATCCGTATGGAATTTCCAAAAGATCCGGTATATGCGTTTGCCAATGATGAGGAACTTACAGAGACAGCAAAGGCAGTGGGTGAAGAAGTATTCGGGGATAAGTTTGTCCTGGAAGGAGAAGATGAGCTGTTTCTTTCAGGTGATAATGCATACAGATATTTCAGAGAAACCAGAGGACTTTTCACAGTATTTCTTGCAGGAATACCAGGAGAAAATCATCCTCTGCATCATCCGAAATTTCAATTGGATGAGAGGATACTGCCGTACAGCGTGGAAGCATTGTATAAGATTATAACTACATTATGAGTATTGCAATTTTGGAAAATAATGAATGGTGATGTGGTTCAGCAGAGCGTGAAATTCTACTGAACTGGATCAATGTATTATTTACGCAGATTGCTATGGAAGGAACGTCAGCAGGATGGATAATTTGTATCTGTTCTGCTGTTTTTTGAGTATACTCGTAATAATTTCAGAGAATACTGTAAATTGACCAAATTAAGTAAGCCCTGCTTCAATTGAGGATATCCACCTGACTCTATAAAAAATCTCATAAATAAATGAAAAAAATTACCAAAAGGACTTGAAAATTGGATTAAAATAGTATAATATAAAAACATAAACAAATTAAGAATGCATAGCAACTATAACTTATTAACGTTGAGTGACAGCAGATTGCTGAATAGTAACGGACAGACGATATACTATAAAGAAAGAATTGAGGGCAGAAATATGAAGATTACAGATACCATTAAATATGTCGGAGTTAATGACCATCAGGTAGATTTGTTTGAGGGACAGTATGCGGTGCCAAACGGAATGGCATATAATTCCTATGTGATTCTGGATGACAAGGTTGCAGTTATGGATACTGTAGATGCCAATTTCAAACATGAATGGCTGGATAATCTTGAACAGGCACTGGGCGGACGTAAGCCGGACTATCTGATCGTTCAGCATATGGAGCCTGACCATGCAGCAAATGTAGCGAACTTTCTGGAAGTATATCCCGGCACTACAGTAGTAGCCAATGCGAAGACATTTGTAATGATCAAGAATTTCTTCGGACTGGATCTGGAAGGGCAGAAACTGGAAGTAGAGAATGGTTCTACACTGAGTCTGGGAAATCACAATCTTACTTTTGTATTTGCGCCAATGGTACATTGGCCGGAGGTTATGGTGACTTATGACAGCACAGATAAAGTTCTTTTTTCAGCAGATGGATTTGGTAAGTTCGGTGCTCTGGATGTGGAAGAAAACTGGGATGATGAAGCAAGAAGATACTTTATCGGTATTGTTGGTAAATATGGCGCACAGGTACAGAGACTTCTGAAAGTAGCAGCTACTCTGGATATTCAGATCATCTGTCCGTTACATGGTCCGGTACTTACAGAAAATCTGGGACATTATATCAGCCTCTATGATACCTGGTCCTCTTACACACCGGAGGAAGAAGGAATCGTAGTTGCATATACTTCTGTATATGGACATACCAAAGAAGCAGTCAATCAGTTTGTGGAGAAATTAAAGAGCAAGGGATGTCCGAAAGTAGTTGTTTATGATCTGGCAAGAGATGATATGTCTCAGGCACTCAGTGATGCATTCCGTTACAGTAAGCTGGTACTGGCAACAACTACCTATAATGCAGGAATCTATCCGTTTATGAATGACTTTATTACCCGTCTGGCAGAGCATAATTTCCAGAACCGCACAGTGGGCCTTATTGAAAACGGTTCCTGGGCACCTCTGGCAGCAAAAGTAATGAAAAATATGCTTTCTGAATGCAAGAAGATCAACTGGCTGGACACCACAGTGAAGATTATGTCCGCAGTAAATCAGGAAAACAGAGATCAGATGGAAGCGATGGCTTCCGAGCTTTGTAAGGAATATATTGCAAAGAATGATGAACTGGCAAATAAAAATGATATGACAGCATTATTCCGCATTGGTTATGGTCTCTATGTAGTGACATCAAATGACGGTAAAAAGGATAACGGACTGATCGTCAATACAGTTACCCAGCTGACAGACTCTCCGTTCCGCGTTGCAGTTAATATCAATAAGACAAATTATTCTCACCATGTTATCAAGCAGACAGGGGTGATGAATGTAAACTGTCTCTCTGTAGAAGCTCCGTTCTCTGTATTTGAACAGTTTGGTTTCCAGAGTGGAAGAAGCGTGGATAAATTTGCGGGACAGAAGGTGAATCGTTCTGATAACGGACTGATATTCCTGGACAAATATATCAACGCATTTATGTCCCTGAAAGTAGAGCAGTATGTAGATCTGGGAACTCACGGAATGTTCATCTGCAGTGTGACAGAAGCCCGCGTGGTAAGTGACCAGGAGACAATGAGCTACACCTATTATCAGAAAAATGTAAAACCGAAACCTGAAACAGAAGGTAAGAAAGGATTTGTATGTAAAGTCTGCGGATATATCTACGAAGGTGATGAACTTCCGGAAGATTATATCTGCCCACTGTGTAAACATGGAGCTGTAGACTTCGAGCCGATTGGATGAAAGATTTCTCTTGTTAAACTGCTAAAGAGTGACATTCTGTCATATGAATAATTGTTGAGATTTCAGAGTGATCTGATTGATAAAATAAAAAATAGAGATTGTCAGTGGTTATTAAATAGCTGGCAATCTCTATTTTGCTCCAATATGGTACTATTATTAAATGCAGAAAATAGTACAATTACAGTTGTATTGTAAGGATGAATAGACGATGGGATATTAATAGAAACATTATGGAATGTAAAGAAATTTTGATAGACGAATTCAATAACAATATGTTACACTTTATGAAAGTTAGAGTTTAATATATCAAATATAAAGGGAAGTGTGTCTATTGAAACAAATTAAAAAGAAACTTCCAATAGGAATAGAAAATTTTGCAAAGCTTCAGGCGGAAGATTTCTACTATGTAGATAAAACGATGCTTATCAAAGAACTTCTGGATAATTGGGCGGAGGTGAATCTGTTTACACGTCCGAGAAGATTTGGTAAAACACTGAATATGAGTATGCTGAAAGCATTCTTTGAATTAAACGGTGATAAGAACTGCTTTAAAGGAACAAGAATTTCCAGAGAAGTTTATCTTTGCGAACAATACATGGGAAAGTTCCCTGTGATTTTTATTTCCCTGAAGAGTATCAGCGCGCAAACTTATGAAAAAGCCTGTGATATGGCAATACAGATTGTAAATGGTGAGGCGCGTAGATTCCAGTATTTATTGGACAGTGAACGTTTGACGGAATATGATAAGGATGCGTTCAAATCATTGCTTCTGCCGGATATGAAGGAATCTGTTCTGTGCAGCAGTCTGAGGATTCTGTCAGAACTTCTGGAGAAACATCATGGTCAGAAAGTTATCTTATTGATTGATGAATATGATGTGCCTCTGGCGAAAGCATTTGAATTGGGATATTACAATTCAATGACTCTGCTGATCCGTAACTTGTTTGAAAATGCATTAAAAACAAATGACAGTCTGAAGTTTGCTGTGCTTACAGGCTGCATGCGTATCTCAAAGGAGAGTATTTTTACAGGATTAAATAATCTGAAAGTTTTGTCAGTGGCAGATGTACAGTTTGATGAATATTTTGGATTTACGGACAGTGATGTAAAGAATATATTGGAATATTATGAACTTTCTGAGCATTATGATGAAATAAAAATGTGGTATGACGGATATCGGTTTGGAAATGTAGAGGTTTACTGTCCCTGGGATGTGATAAATTATTGTGATGAATTGCGTATAAACAATATGGCGCAGCCACAGAATTACTGGTCTAATACTAGCAGTAATGAAGCGGTGAAACGCTTTATTCAGGAGACTGATAAGGGAACGGTCAGAAAGGAAATTGAGAAACTGATAGCAGGAGAAACAATTGTAAAGGAGATTCATCAGGAACTGACATATCAGGATATGTATGCTTCGATTGAAAACCTGTGGAGTGTTCTTTTTACTACGGGATATCTCACACAGACCGGAAGAAAAGATGCAAATACGTTCATGCTTACCATTCCTAATATGGAAATACGTAATATTTTTCTGACACAGATTATGGAATATTTTAAGAAAACTGTTTCTGAGAATGGAGAAGCACTTGAAAAATTCTGTAATGCACTAAAAGATGGAAATTCCGAAGTGGTAGAACAAAGTTTGAACAATTATCTGAAAAGAACCATCAGTATTCGGGATACCTTTGTAAAAAAACAGATGAAAGAGAATTTTTATCATGGGATTTTACTTGGAATTCTTGGATTTCAGCAGAACTGGAGTGTGTCATCAAATAAAGAATCGGGTGATGGATACAGTGATATTTTGATAGAAACAGAAGATCAGGAAACTGGAATCATTATAGAAATAAAATATGCCGAAACAGGGAATCTGGAAGCTGTCAGTGAAGAGGCATTAAAACAGATAGAAGACAGACGATACGAGGAGCAGCTGCTGGAAGAGGGAGTAGAGCATATTTTGAAATATGGTATTGCATTTTACAAAAAGAAATGCAAAGTAATGGCAGTCAAATAAATGAAAAACAAATACAAAAAAGCAGCAGAACCATTGAGGGATAGTGATTCAATGGTTCTGCTTTTTACTGTCTGTATTGATGAAGTTGCTTAATGTAACTGGAACACAACAGTTTCGTAAGGTTTGAGTACAAGTGTTCCAATTCCGTATTCAACTTCATTTTCTCCGTAATTGGAAATGATTACGGGAGTGTTGCACGGTAATTCAATATCTTCAGCGCCATAATGGAATTTCTGCATGGATGCAGAGAAATTATGCACTGCCAGCCATGTCTCGTTCTGCCAGCTTCTGGTGTAGGCGATAACCGGTCCCTCTTCCGGGCAGCAGAGTTTGAAATCTCCATGAGCCATTATCGGGTGTTTTTTACGTAGTGCGATAAGATTCTGGTAGAATCTGAAAACGGAAGAGTCATCATTCATCTGGCTTTCTGCGTTAATGAGTTTGTAGTTTGGATTGACACCCAGCCACGGAGTATGCTCAGAAAATCCGCCGTTTGGACTGTCGTTCCACTGCATAGGCGTTCTTGCATTATCACGGCTGATACTTCTGGATTCTGCCAGTGCTTCTTCAGGAGAAGCTCCCTGTTCGATCATGGTTTTATAATAATTGCGGGTATCAATGTCATTGTAATCATCGATAGATGGGAAGGCAACATTGGTCATTCCCAATTCTTCGCCCTGGAAAACAAAGGGGGTACCGGGAAGTGTGTGCAGATAACATGCCAGCATTTTTGCAGATTCTGACCAGAATTCTCTGTCATTTCCGTAAAGGGAAACCTGACGCGGTTTGTCGTGATTACTTAAAAATCTTGCCCACCATCCGTCTTTTTTCAGGATTTCATAATCTTTCTTAAGATCACGTTTCATTTTCTCTGGTGACCATGTCTGGATTTCAACAATCGGAGGGACAAATGGAATAGCCATGTTAAATTCTTTGCTTGCTGCGCTGGAATAGTTGATGGCATCCTGTTCATTGTTGATATTAACTTCTCCTACACTCATCAGATTGTCGGGAGTCATTGTTTCTGCAACCATTTCACGGATGTAGCGGTGGGTTCCCTCCAGATTTACACACGCTACAGTACCAATGGGTTCATTCATATCTGCACGTCCGTCCAGTCCTTTGTCAAGATAACTGATGGCATCAATGCGATATCCGTCAACACCTTTCTCATTCCAGAAACGGATAATATCAAAAATTTTCTCTTTAGTTTCCGGATTATCCCAGTTCAGATCCGGCTGTTCTTTGGCAAAGAAATGGAGATAGTATTGTCCACGTTCAGGAACATATTCCCAGGCACTTCCGCCAAATACGGACATCCAGCAGTTGGGTGCGCCTCCGCCCGGTGCAGGATCACGCCAGATATAGTAATCACTGTAAGGATTATTGCGGGATTTCTTTGATTCTAGGAACCATTTATGTTTATCTGAAGAATGGTTCAGGACCAGATCCATGATAATGGCGATACCTCGTTCATGCGCACCATCGCGGAAAGCATCCCAGTCTTCCATAGTTCCGAATTCTTCCATGATCGCGAAGTAATCAGAAATATCGTAACCGTTATCCACATTCGGAGAAGCATAGACAGGAGACATCCATACTGCATTGATGCCAAGCTCCTTCAGATAATCCAGCTTCTCAATCATTCCCTTCAGATCACCGATTCCATCATTGTTGCCATCTTTAAAACTTCTTGGGTAAATCTGGTAGATCACCAGATCTTTATACCAGTCTTTTTTGTGCTTCATATGTATATCCTTTCGTCTTTTTGCATAAATAAAATCTAAAATTATTATATTGTATTGTGCAAAAAAACGCAATAATGAAAATGAGATTATTACTTCCTTAACAAGTACGGAGTTACTGTTCACACACCACTATTCCGCGAGGTGTTTTGGCATGAATATGCCAA
>ERZ1673750.881-NODE-881-length-18355-cov-3.715574_pt1 | contig 18355 bp, 15 predicted proteins | sample MGYA00580203_ERZ1673750 | MGnify/ENA primary metagenome ERZ1673750 (study PRJEB41218, sample SAMN15661763) | gut metagenome | host: Homo sapiens | place: Canada: London | collected 2015-08-20/2019-03-30 | study: EMG produced TPA metagenomics assembly of... | reverse complement strand
ATACCCTGGTATTTTACCAGCCTGTTCTTGGCGTAACCCCAGAAGCTCTCGATGCCGTTGATGCGGTTGCCCGGGTTGCCGCGCTCGACGAACTCGTTCTCGCAGCGGCTCACCCCGTAATGGCGCTTGCAGCCCCAGTCGACCAGGCCGTCGTAGGAGGCGAACCCGTCGGTGTACATGATGGAGCCCTTGGACACCTTGCCCTCGATGACCTGCATCGACGTCCTGCGGGTGACGTCCGGCACGATCCTCGTGTAGACCTTGCCACCGCGCTTGAGCAGCCCGAAGACGATCGACTCGCCCCGCGCCCCGCGGCCCCGGACGCTCCTCACGCGCCTCGCGCCGAAGTGGCTCTCGTCGGCCTCGACCTCGCCGTCGAAGGGGCTGTCGGCCTCGCAAATCTCGGCGATCCCAACGCGGAGCAGCCCGTAGTAGCGGTTGACCGTGTTGCGGTTGAGGCCCGTCAGGGAGGCCGCCGAGAGCGCCGTCACGTCGGCGCAGAACAGCCTCGGCAGCTCCCTGAACTTGCGCTCCGAGAGGTGCGAGTTTATGACGTACTTGTTCTTAGCGCCTTCTTGCTGCTCATAGCCTAATTCTAGGGCCCTTCCGGCCCCTAAACTAGGCAAGCCCCAAGTTTTAACTAGCTAGCGGTGCGTCACTATGGAAGAGGGGCTTTCATTAGAAACCTTACCTGGAAAGCAGGATGAAAAGGGATCGAATTCCGACCCGTTGCGAAGAAGGGAGAATATGGAGAGAGAGCGCGAATTAACTTGAGATTCTCGCCTCTTCTGTTTGCCCAGTTTTCCAGTTTTCAAAGATTTCCTACTGCGTTTTTTTACATTGCTCATAACATGTCACTCAGATGATTGTTGTTTAATAAGGCCCAAGGCAGCCTTGCAGTACAGTTTCGATGGCAGCCTATAAGGATTGATACTCGACATCCAATTGGTCATTAGCCATCCATCCGACCATCTATCGGACATCAAACAACGATATTGCATAATATCTTGTGCATACATCGCGTCCCGGTTAAGGCCACTCGAATAATCCATATCCAAGCCCTTAGAGGCAGCTTCTTCGGCGCGAAGGGCCCGCCCAGAATAGTGAAAAGTATCATCATTTTCGCCAACAGAGCTCAGCATCTCTTGCTGCTTGTTAATCAAATCAGAAAACTCAATGTCTCTTGAGCTGCTTAGATCATGTGGATGGGCCCTCCTCATCTTCGGGACTCTATCCATAACAGCTCCATGTAACTTGATTTTGGAAAACAGCGCCACAGATGTCGCAACAGCAGACGCAAAAGATGCGACCAAGCAGACACCCCAGATAATAACAACTGGAAAATCATTATCTAAAAGCTTCAAACTCGTCAACATGCTCATGATGATGCTAACAAAGGATGCTGCCGCAACGACTGCGATACAAAGCCAGAGCCATTCTTCCGCCCGATACTCATCCATCGCCTGCCATGCCGAGAAGATAGTTCCAATAGAGAGGACCGACAACGGCTTAAAGACATCTACTTTACAGCTCTCCCCACCTACGAAGCTCACAAATAGATAGGCAATTGTTAGAAGAACCGCTATGGCAGTAACGGCAGAAGTTGCCACCGGTCTCTGCAACCTCATCTCGAAGCCAATGTCCAAGGCGGCGTGGGAAAAACCTCTCCCGCGCTTGATGTAGACCCGAGTGAGCTTTTGGCTATAACGAGAGCTGATTCTGATATCTTCACACATGTAGAACTCGGTCTCGCCCCCTGTTCGGGCAATCGAGAGACTCGATAGGTACGTCTTGGGCGGACCAGCCATAGACAAGTGGTAGCTCCTAGCGCAATCCGCGCCTCCAAGCCCATAATAGAAATGGAGACGTTTCTTTGTAAACAATCGCTTTGCCTTCAAATAGGAGCGTTCAATGGCAGAAGAAGGGACACTCCGAACGGGGACCAGTGGCGACATGCGATCAACTTCAATCGTCACATAACCCCTATTCCAAGCCGGGGTGTCACCAGAATGCACCTCATAGCAAATTGGCTTGACGTATCTCAGTGACATGAAAAGCGATGCAAGGCATTCTTTTTGCGCACTATCCGTTAGGTTCATTTCTTCTGACAAAACTAGCCAGCGCCGAGAAAAGTCGGCGTCCGTCTCGCCATCGATATACTTGAATGCCTCCCTAGCAAACCTATGCAAATGAGCCTGCGCAATACTAGGCCAACCTCTGTTTGCCCCCGCCCCAGCAATAGCGTCGCAAAACAGTTCCACCATTCCGTCATCGTCGATACGTCGCAGCGCAGTAGAAGCGGGGCCCGAAACTCTCAAATCTCGGGATAGCTCGCATTTGCCCTGGAAGACAACTGGAAGATACAAGTCATTGAGAGATCTCAGGTTTTCTGGAATCTCATATTCGATCTCCGAATGAACGCGGAAGGACCCAACCGAAGGCTCTACGTGCTCTCGGATTCGAGAGATGAAGCAGGCGGGCCGCATAAGAGCATTGATGAAAAGCGTCTCGGCCGTATCAGTGGAGGAAAACGGCACTGGATCCAACAGACCCTCAGCGGCAAGAACCCTCGAGAACACCCGAGGATCGCTTGAGGCACCGAGCACGGAAAAGCCCCACGCCGAGATAAATACAGACAAAAGGTATGCGAATAGGAGAACGAAAAATGCTCTGTTGACGGCAAATGCTCCGACTAAAGGGCCAATCGAACGTAGAAGGAGGATAAACAAGGTGATGAGACAGACAAAAGCCGTAACTGCAGTCCCTATCAGAAGGTAACGAAACACCCCTTTGCCAAGCAGTGGATACGGGCGGATCCAACGAGATACTGCCATTAGCAGGATGCACACGGCGAAAAAGAGGACGGCAAATATCGAATCGGAGGCAAACCAATATGCAAAGGAAAACGCTGCAACAAACGCAGCGGTCCAGCACGGGCTGAGCGGTGTCAAAGCCAAAACCTGCACACAGCACAGCGCCGCGTGCATACAGAATAGAGGAGCCGCGATTCCTCTTGCCGCGCAATCAAATCCCATCACAATGAAGAAGGGGAGGTAAGCAATTGCGGCGCAGGCTACGACATAACGGAAGCGAGCTGCCTCAAGTGAACGCAGTCGTCCGCGTAACTTGCACCGTATGGCCTTGAGGTCAAATGCTGGCAATTTCATAATGATGGAGATCAGTCTCCCTTAAGCAAATTATTCATGTGCACCTTGATCGTAACATCGGTCAGGGCGTCGCTCCGACGACTAGCTGTGCAAAATGAGTAGACTACCGCATACCCACCACGTCTGCGAATCGCCTTGGCGACGTAGTTCTAACAAACGCACAGAGAACGAAGGAGATCGTCAACGTGAGCAGCCATAGCAGAACGGTACTCAACACGGCGGGCAGCGCAAGGAAAGTCAAGACCTTCCTAACGACGGCGAGCACGAACATATGGCATAGGTAGATCCCGAAGGAAGCGTCGCCCACACCTGCGAGGAAAGACTCGGAAAGCCGGTGTTTTTCCGAAGCGGGCAACAGCATAATGACGGCGATGACGCACAAAGACGTCGCCATGGAACTCAGCTTGAGTTGCGTCGTAGCCATGTTGTAGTCGCCGAGATGAAGCCAAGCGAAGCCGGATACGAGTTGAATCGCCAAGCACGCGCCAAGCGCAACGAGCGCAGCCCTGAACTTGCCCTGCAAGCGAGCACGCCAACGCTCCCAATCCAGGCCCACTACGTAGAATACGAGCCACATGGGGAACAGCCTGCCCAAGATGGGCAGCGCGACGCCGACGGCGGTCAACACCTCATATGCCGCCAGGCTCAACGGGGTGACAGCATAGACGATCAAGGGGCGCCACCTGAGTAGCCGGTACAGAAGAGAGGTGAGCATCGTCAGCTGCAGATAAACCGCGATGAAATACATCTGCGCCGCAGCGCCCGCGGTGAGAAGCGCCTTGAGGGCGCCCCATGTGCCAGAGCCCTGCAGGAGCAGCGCATACGCTAGACTCCAAACCACGTACGGCGGCAGAGTCCGCCAGAGCCTGCGCTCGAGTACCCCCCCCCGAGTAATGCTCGCCTCGGTGGTGAGCAAACCGGAAAGGAAGAGAAACGCGGCGACCGCCCAGTTCAGAAGTGGCCTCAACGCAACGGAGACGTCGCACTGGGGCAAACAGTGGATGAACACAACGGCCGTAATGGCCGCGCCGCGCACGGCCTGGAGGTAATGGTCTTTAGGCATGATTAGCCCTCACCACCCCGAGCACCCGACGCTTGACCGCTCCGAGCTTGGCGCGAACCCTCTGGGCAAGCGGGGCCCTGAAGTCGTACCTGCGCATCATCTCCTCTATGTCCATTCCGTCCTCGAGATCGCGCATGAACTCATCGCACTTCGCGTAGGGGGCAACGGGCGAAACCAGGCTCGGGTTGCCGGGCAAGACCCTCTCGAGGAAGGACTCGCCGCTCTCGACGCAAGGCCCCACTGCCTCGAACGCGGCCACACCCTTAGGCGTGTTGCAGATGACGGCAGACACGCCGCCCTCGTAGTCGACCTCGGGGTGCGCCGACTGGATACCCCAGAAGTCGCCCAACGTGATGTCCGACCCGCACGAGCGCTTCGCCGGACAGGCATAACACGAAGGTCTAAGGCAGGCGTTGGCGAGAAAGGCCTTCATATACCAATCTTTGCCGAAGACGCAGCTGTCCGGCTCCGGCGCGGGCGAAGCCGACGCGCCGTCTTTCTCCGCATCATACGCGTAAGCGTATGATGCGGAGAAAGACAACCATCCGGTTGTCTTACTCCGCATATTCACGGCGCGAAGCGCCGTGTGGGCAACGCGCTCCTTATGCTCAGCCCACCTCTCCCAGAGCAGCGGGGACGGAGTGCCGTGGCAAATGACGTCAACGGCGAGGAAGCCCTCGGAATCCGCAAGCCTCCCCAGGTACGCGCGCATCCCCGCGACCTGGCACGCCGTGCCGGCGAACAGCACCCTCCTACCGGCGCGAAGCGCTCCGCGCGCGCCCTCGTAAACATCGCGCCCGACGGAGCTCTGGACGTACTTGGAGCGCATGACCTCGTCGAGGCGATCCTCATCCTCGACCAGAACATGCCGAACGACCTTGAAGCCAGAGGCCCAGGCCGCCCCTACGACCACTCCCCCGTCGCGGAGTACCTCATGGGCCAGCAGCGCGAAGATGCCGCCGGACGAGGACGCGAGCCTCTCGCCCCTGTCGCGCGACTTCGCCCAGTAAACGGATGAGGCGGCGTCTTCAGGCCGTCCCCCAATCGCGGGGCACACAGAGTCGCATCCACCGCAGCCAATACAGGCCTCATGGTCGACCTCAGGACGCAGGAAGCCAGCGGCGTCCGGGACCATCTCGATGCACCCCTTGGGGCACTTGGCGGCACAGGATCCACAACCGCAACAGGCATTGCCCAGCTTCGCTATCTTTGGCAAGTTGAATGGCATATCGATCAGGCCTCCCGCTTCAGGAATGGGACTTTCGATGCGATGGAGGACCTTTCATCCCCATCGAGGACGAGATACCACATCGCTAGGGCAAACAGGGCGGTGTAGATGGCGCCCCAAACGAGGAACAAGAGCCAATTCGAAACCGGCGCCAGATGCACGAACCCCATGCAGGCGGCGAGCACCCCCGCCGAGACGATCGCGACGGGCAGGTTCCGCCTCCAGAAATAACCCATGTCAAGCCCGATCCTGGCGTGGTAGTACCAGTTCATGAACAGGCCGTTCCCGAGAGAAATGCTTGAAACGTAAGCGATCGCTGGAGCCCAGTACCCCAGGCGCGGCGACGCGGCCCACGTGAACGCCACGTTCAGCAGCGCCATGAGCAGGTAGACGACGGAGCGGGCCTTGTGGCGGTTCTTGGCGCGCTGGATCTCGACCCCCGTGTTCTGGCACAGCGGGACGCCGAGCGGCAGCGTCATGGCACATATGAGGTAGTAGGCGTCCAGGAAGCCCTCGCCGGCCCATCTGGAGACGAAGAAGCGCCCCAGCAGCACGAATCCGCAGTACACCCAGCAGAATAGAAACATCTGATAGCGTCCCACGCGCGTCATGAGCCGAGTGAGTTCCGCGTTATCGTCCGACTCCGCGACGATTCGGTTGATCTTTGGGACGAAGACGTTCGACATCACCGTCGAGAGTGAGACGAAGACATTCCTGATCTGGATCGACACAGCGAACACAGCCACGACCGTCGCACTCGTGAGGGCGCCGAGCAACATGTTCGGGACGCTCTGGTTGACGAGCTCGCACAGCTGGTTTATGAAGATCCACGCCGAGAACGCCGCGATGGCACGGAAGAGCGCCGCATCGAACCTCCTGAAGCTGAAGCGCATCCCGAGCCTGCAATAGGCGAACCTCACATTGAGCGCCAGCAGGACCACCGTGACAAAGAGCTGCGCCAGGCCAACACCGACCGCGCGCAGACCCAGATTAAGCAGGACGAAGGCGACGCCGGGAGTCACTAGCGATGTGAACATCTGCCTTGTCTGCTGGTACCTGAACTGCTCGTGGGCGACGATATACGCATCGAAGACGGTGGAGAACAGCGTCAGGGAGACATTGCACGCCATGATTGCCATGAGCTTCCCGGCAAGCCCCACCTGTTCTGGGGTGAAGCTCTCGGAGAAGAAGGTGCCAACGTTCGCGGCGAACACGAGCCCCAATCCCAGCGCAACACAGCAGACCACAACGTAGAGTATGAGGTACATGCCATTCAGAGCCCGGATGTCCTCCTCGTCGCCCCTCGTCCTCTTCTGGGTGTAGAAGCGAACATACGCCTCCGAGAAACCGAAGGTTAGAAGCGTTAACGAGAAGACGAACGAGTTTGCGGTCTGGTAGACGCCGTAGTCCGCCTGCCCCACAAAGACAAGGAGCATCGGCGTATAGACTAGGTTCACGAGATTCTTGACGACGATGTTCGCGTAGCCGAGTAGAGCCCCCGTCTTGCGCTGGCTAGCCATCCCGCCTTCCCTTCAAAACGGCCACTCGGCTCCTATAAAGCTCGGCCAGCATCGGCGCAGCATCTCGTATCTCGTAGCCAGTCCGGCGTAATTCCTCCTCACGCATAGCGCAACGCACCGGCGCATCGGAGATACTCTTTGCCCACGACTCCGCCCCTCGCTTCAAGTCAACAAAGGCGACACGCCCCGTTACATCAACAGACTTCGGAACTTCATTTGAAGCCACAATGCCGAGGCCGTTAAGTTGCGCCTCGACAGCCGCGATGCCCAAGCCCTCGTAAAGCGAGGGGAAGCAAAACACGTCCATCGCGTTAAGATATGTTTCAGGATCATCCACGAGTCCTGTCATTCTAATGGCGTCAGCACATCCATGCTGTTCAGCGGCTCGCATAATGTCCTCGTCGTTCTCAGATGGACCGACGAGCAGCAAGGTAGCGTCTATTCCTCTCCCGCGAAGTGCGGACAACACATCAACAAGAAATGTTTGATTCTTCTGCACTGAGCGTCTACCAACGTTACCGACGCAAAGACCGTTGATATTCAGCTTGTCCCGAGTCGAATTACGAAGCTCCTCGTTAAAAACGAAGCGCGCAGTGTCAACGGCATTAGGGATGACGTTGACGCATCCTGTAGCGCACTTGCCGTAAAGAAACCTGCACGCCTCTGTCGAACAGCCGAATCTGTCTGTCACGACCCCCGTTGAAAGCACTTGAAAAACACACTTTAGCATTCGCCTATGCAAACGCGGCGATTCGGAAAGGCTATGCGCATGTACGACCCTCATAGGCACATGGTGTTTCTTTGCGAGAAATAACGGCGGGAGTGACATTTTGTCAAGATGACAGTGTACAGCGTCATAGCAGCCCACAGAGAGCACGGCGTCAAAGGCTTTAGCAAATCTGTGGTAATCCCCCTTGAGAAATGTGGGAACGTGAAACACTTGCGAGCCGAGCAGGAGCGCCTGTTGTTCCAATGCGCCCCTTTCGTCGCTTAAGACGACATAATCGAACTTTACGTCAGAAGGAAGATGACTTTGATAATTGATAAGAAACTGCTGGATTCCGCCGAAGTCCAGATCTCCGAGGACATGAAGCACGCGCAAATCAGACATGAGCCACGGCCTCCTTTAGCGCCATAGAAACATAGTTACGGAGCTGCTCACGCCTTCCAGAAATAATTTGATCAACGCGGTTCCAGTCAACGGGCGCGGCGGCATAGGGCGAACCGGAGTCGTCAAGCACTCGATCGTCCAGCCCCATCCCGTCGAGAAGCGTTACAATCCTGCCGAACATAGTCGGAGACCCAACTCGCCTGGATACGTAAAAATCCTTATGGAAAATTAAACAGAACACCACACAATGAAAAGAGTCGGTTAGCACGCAGTCTGCATCGCGAATGAGCCCGAGGAAATCTTCGGGGCCCGCGACATCCAGAAATGTGCTGTCGCCGCAAGCGCCCACAACATCAGCGCTCAAACGTCCCGCCTCATTCCGTATCTGGTCATTTGCTTTAATTGACACAGGTCCGAGAAAGAATCCAAAAACGTAGCTGCCCTCGGGTCGCGGGCCATTACCAGACGACGCCAACCTCCCCCAAAATTCCCCGTCAAAACCAAGCGTAGGGTCGGCGATCACAGGAGGACGCCTACCTGCCAGTCTTTCAACTAGGTTTGCGCCACTAAGCTCTCGAACAGAAAGCGAGGGAATGGAACGCAGGGCATCAGAGTAAAAATCATCCCATTGACAGGGAAGCTCGTCCATGCCGAAACTGGGAGCCAATGCAATGCGCTTCTCAACGGGAGCAAACTGCAGGAAACGGTTAGAATAGAACGCGCGTTTATCAGCCGTCAGCTCAACATTCTCGCAATACCATACTTGATCGCTACCTGCAATGAAAGCAGCGAAACTCGCACTGGTCCCGAGTCTATTCAACCCCGTCTGTGAATGAGGCCTCAAATTATGCAGTCGCTCCGAATCAAACTTTAGGAATCGCTTCATCTTCTCGCATGAGGCGCCAAACAGGCCGCTTCCGACCACAGCCGCATCTCGCAGCAGCCCCCTCATCGGATGGGCACGCAAGACAAGCGAAACGGGCTCAAAACCATTTTCTAAGACAAGCTGCTCAACAGCATAATTCTGCAGCTTGTTCCCATAGTTGCCATAGCCATGCAACGAGTAAATACCAACCTTGCTCATCTGAATGCCCCCTGGCCCTTCGAATAATTATCTAGGCGCTGACAGCAGCCTCCCGTATATTGCGGAATGTCCCCGCCCTCCATCAGCGCTTTGGAAAGCTCAACCAAAGACTTTGCGGCGGACTCGCAGCCCCATTGCCCAATGACGGTAGCATGCGCCTTTGCGCTATGTTCAAAAACAAGCGCCCTGTCGCACGTATAACCCAACACGCAGTCAAGGAAACCCTCGTACGAATCGGCCTTATATGACCTTCCGTTAATGCCATCCTCAATCAAAAATGGAACGGCCCCGGCCGACCTGTCAGCAACAGGGACGCACCAAGCATACATGGCTTCGTTTAAGGAAACGCCCCAACCCTCTTGGTGGTTCGACGTCATAATGTACACATCTGCATCTCCAAGCTCCTCAAGAACTCTCTCAGGCGGAAGCGACCCCATGAGACAGACCTGCGAACCGAGGCTCTCGTTAGCCAGCATCTCGCTTATGTCTCCATAGAGAGGACCATCGCCGATCATACTCAAATGAAAAGGGACACCGCGCTTCCTTAAGTCGAGTGCAAGACGAACCGCCCACTCAGGTCTTTTCCAGTCAATGAAGCGGCCAACCCACACGATCGCAATCTCGCAGTTCGCTCTGCTACCCCTCGGATTGATTTCAAGGCCCTCCAATAAAGGAAAATAGCCCCACGAATAGCACCTGTTATCCGGAAACCCCAGTTCCCCAAGATCATCCACAGTATAGGCGCCAGCGCAAAGAACGCTCATGCTACGACGGGAACCAGAAAACCTCAGCTCGGTCTTCAGCTTATTGAACAAAGTGCGATCATTCGCCGTTTTAAAAGGCCTCTCCGTATAGCGCAGATAAGGCTTGCCGGAAAAATCGCGAATCAGAACAAGATCCTCGCGAGCACCCATGTCACCGAACACGACCATATCATCCTCACGAATATGACGGCGTATTAACTTTTTATCGCACGTGTCATATTCCTTGAGAACATAGCCATAACCCGTGTCAAGACTCGGACGCCCAATAACATCCATCCCCTTCCGAAGAGAAACGAAATGGAACCCATTCCCAAGCAGGCGATAAAGATGAGTCGCCAACCCCAGCTGATGTGCATTGAAATAGTTTGAAACAAGCAAGAGGCTATGCATTATTCACTCGCCACCTGCGTACGCTCGATACGCCTGAGCAATGAAAACAATATCGTGTAATAAGGGTATAAGACGAAGACATAGATGGTCACGTTGTCCGTCAGCCAAAGGATTTGCCAGTACAGCAGCACTGCGACAAGCAACGCACAGCTCTCATCGGTAGTCTCTGCCACCTTCCCAAACGGAAGTGAGCGAATAATGAGAATAGTAGAAACAAATAGAACAACAAGAGAGGGGATTCCAGCCTCAATAAATAAGCTGAGCCAGTCGTTATGAAGATTTCCAGCAGCACTCGAGTAGTGAATCAGATTAAGCTTATTAATGACATATCCCAATCCAAAACCAACCTTATCTAAGGATAATATCAACGAGTACTCATCTGAGAAAAATGGATACAAGTCGAGACGACCCATGGAGTTGATACCGAATTTATCGAACAAGTTTCGAAGGTCTCCGCTATAAATTGCGTTGAAATACAGCACCACAAGCACGAAAAAGGCGGAAAAGAAAAGTACTGCCCAAGTTTTCTTATGCTTACTTATCTTAAGATACAGGTAGACGGCTGAAGCGACTGCAATTGCGGCAAGAGCAATCCTCTTGTTGGCCAGCACGAGGCAGATGAGCGACACAAGAAATGCCCCCGGTTTCTTCATCGTCAGATAGAAGAGGGAGAAAAGGCCGAAGGAAAACGCCGCTGTCGACTCGAGAAGATCATTAGCGTTGAAGTGGGGCAGCGAAGTTGCGAAAAAGATTAGTATTGTGCTCACGAGCTGCACACCAATTAGCTCATCATCATCGTTAGAATAATGCAATACAATCGCGGCCAGGACAGCAGGTTCAAGATACATGATTGTCTGTTTCAGCCCCTCGACCAATTGCGACTCATTTTGAGCGAGGTCTATGACGAGGCCAATGGTCGCGATTGCCAAAAAAGGTGCCACAAGGCGAAAAGACTGTTTATGAGACCAGCGTCCAAACCTAAGCCTAATAGTTTTAATTCCCAATATGCAACCGATAGCAACCACGGCAAAGCAGAAGACATATTTAACAACTCCAGAAAGAGACATTGTGCCCAGCAACATAAGTTGCAGGGATATTCCCTTAAATGGAATTTTTTTATTGGCAAAGGCACTTAACGAATTCATAGACACCTCGATCACCCCCCTGAATCGCCATACTTCTAGGCAAGCTCAATGTCTCCCTGCATCCGCCTGTGTCATACGTGATGACCGGGGTTCCACAGGCCTCGGCCTCCAGATTCACCGTCGGGTAGTTGTCCTCGACCGTCGGGTTGAAGAAAACGTCCGCAGTCGTGTAAATCCCGGCGAGCTCCTGTGGGGAATCCGTCCTCGTGAGCCCGATGACCCCCTCCGGGAGCGTCTTGACCTGCTTTTCGGAAAGCCCAACGAGTACGACGGCATACCTATCGGGATCCAGCTCCCCGGCCAACCGCACAAAGTCCCCCAGACCCTTACGCTCGGTCCACGGACTAGCAACACCCAAGATCATGAAGCGGTCGCCAATGCCGTACCGCTTGCGGAAATCGCTCGGCGTAGGCTTGAACACCGTCCTGTCGATAGTATTGTGACGCACCTCAACGGGATAGCCCTTGAGAAAGCTTTTCCCCACTAAATCAGCGAGCCACCGCGACGGGCAGATGAGCGTCATGCGCTCCGGAGGGACGCTGGTGAAGACGCGCTTCTTGTCCTCAAAGTTCCTCACGCAGTTCGTTTTGCAAATCGTCTTAGGATAGGCGTCCGGCTGCGGGCAGTCTTCGGAGTACGCGCAATGAGTCATCCATTGCGCACACTTCACATATGTGAAGTGTGCGCAATGGCCCGTGAATGCCCAACAGTCGTGCAGGGTCCACCTCACCTGACAACGATGACGTGACAGCCAAGAGAAAAGCATCTCTATGTTCACATAGTAACCGTGGATGTTATGCAGGTGGACGACGTCCGGGTCGATCTCGTCGAGTCGCTCGAGCAACCGAGCGGTGTCGCGCTTGGAGTAGAAGCCCATGCGGTCGCGAAGGCGTGTCATGACGCCATGCAGATACACCTCGGGATTGGTCGCGCAGCACGCCATGTGATCGTCGATAGTATCATGGCGCCTTCCCCAGAAACAGTAAGAGTCAACCCCATGACTCGACAGTTGAGCATGCAAAGACCGCATGATCGAGCCAGTCGAACCGTTGTAAAAGCTGTTGAGCTGCACGTAGCGTAGAGGCCTATTTAGCCCCTCTTCCAACACCAAAGCTTCGTCGACAAGAGCGTCACTCGTTTTGATATCACTCGAGACCATTACGAGCATTTCCTCCACACCATCTTATCCACAATGCCGGTGTAAGACTGGATGATCTTGACGACCTTAGTTGAGACGGTCTCATCCGCATAGTCGGGCACAGGCGCCTGCGGCAACGAACCCTCCTCATCAAGCGCAACGGCCGTGCGAACAGCATTCACCAAACCACGCTCATCGATTCCCGCAAGAGTGAAGCACGCCTTGTCGAGTGCCTCGGGACGCTCGGTGGACGTACGGATGCAGACAGCGGGAAAAAGCATGCCAACGGACGCGAAGAACGAGCTCTCCTCAGGGAGGGTACCCGAATCAGACACGACACAGAAAGCGCTAGACTGCAAACGGTTGTAGTCATGGAAGCCCATGGGTTCGTGCATGCGAACAAGCGGATGCAGCTTGAAACCCGTCGACTCGAGACGCTTCCGGCTACGCGGATGGCAGCTATAGAGAATAGGCATCTGATAGATCTCGGCAAGCTTGTTAATCGCATTAAACAGGGATTCGAAATTTGCCTGGGTATCGATATTCTCCTCGCGATGAGCAGAAAGGAGCATGTACTTACCCGGCTCAAGACCCAGACGCTCGTGCACATCAGACGCAAGAATCTGATCAAGATTCGCACGGAGAACCTCAGCCATGGGCGACCCCGTTACATACGTACGCTCGCGAGGTAGGCCGCACTCGGCGAGATAGCGGCGAGCATGCTCAGAGTATGCCAGGTTAACATCAGAGATGATGTCTACAATACGACGATTGGTCTCCTCGGGCAGGCATTCATCCTTGCAGCGGTTACCCGCCTCCATATGAAAAATGGGAATATGCAGGCGCTTAGCCGCGATTGCGGAAAGACATGAGTTCGTATCGCCCAGAATCAGCAGCGCCTCAGGCTTGACCGCATTCATCAGATCATAAGAGCGGGCAATGATGTTGCCCATAGTCTCGCCAAGACCATCACCGACGGCGTCCATGTACACATCAGGATCATCCAGAGACAAATCACGGAAGAAGATGCCATTCAGGTTGTAATCGTAATTCTGGCCCGTATGCGCAAGCAAGCAGTCAAAATGCCTACGGCACTTCTTAATGACCTCGGACAATCGAATGACCTCGGGGCGCGTGCCAACGATGATCAGAAGTCGAAGGCGGCCGTCATTGGCAAAAGAAACGTTGGAGTAGTCGGCAGCCATAGGGCTAGACCTCCTCAAAGTAGGTATCAGGATTCTGAGGGTCGAAGGGCTCATTGGCCCACATAACGGTTACAAGGTCCTTGGTATCTGAAAGGTTCTCTATGCAATGCGTCGTACCGGGCGCCATCTCGACGACCATCGGATTCTCACCGCTCACACGGTACTCATCCACGGGGAACGGCTTGCCATCGGCATCAAGGCCAACACGGCGCAGACGAATCGATGCCTCACCAGATACCACCAGGAACCGCTCCCACTTGGAATGGTGCCAGTGGTTGCCCTTGGTGATACCAGGCTCAGAAACATTGATAGAGACCTGACCGCGATCGGACGTGCGCAGGAACTCGGTAAAGGAACCGCGATCATCACGGTTGGCCTTCAAAGGATATGCGCGGGAACCCTCAGCATAATAGCTTTCAAACGTACTCCAAAGCTTCTTGGAGAAAGAGCCATCAGTAAGGCTCGGGACCATAAGGTCGTCGCGGCTCGCCTTGAACGATTCGAGCAGGGAGACGATCTCGCCCAGCGTCACATGATCGGTGGGGTGGCACGTGCAGAAATCCTCACCCTCGACCTCTTCCAGGCCGTCACAGCCGCAGCGATGCTCTTCGCCCAGCAGGGCGGAAAGCATCTCGGCAACCAAATCATCAATGTAAAGAAGCTCAAGCTCGACAGAAGGATCGTTCACCGTGTACTCGCCGCCGTTGGCGATGGCGTCGCAAAACGTCGCGACAGCTGAGTTATAACGCGGTCGGCACCATTTGCCATACAGATTGGGAAAGCGGTAAATCAGCACCGGAGCACCCGTGCACTCGGAATACTCCCGGAAGAGACCCTCCCCCGCCAGCTTGGACTCACCGTACGCAGATCCGGCATAGCGACCAACAAGGCTCGCCTGTGCAGAGCTGGAAAGCATAACGGGACACGCATTCCCATGGCGTTCCAGTGCAGCGAGTAGGTCGCTTGCGAAGCCAAAGTTCCCCGCCATGAATTCAGCGGGGTCCTTAGGCCTATTCACGCCAGCAAGGTTGAACACAAAGTCCGCCTTTGCGCACATACCATCCAGCTCTTCTGCCGTGGTCTCGATATCGCACTCCATGACCTCAAGAGGTAAGAGGGCCTGAAGGCGCTCGCGACGGTCCTTTCCGTCGCGAATCGCCTTGAGTGCCTCGCAAAGGTTACGACCGACGAAACCCTTTGCGCCGGTAACCAGAACGCGCATTACTGAACCGCCTCATGCTCGCGACCCTCGAGCGCAAGCTGCACGTACTCGGCGGTCTTGATCTTCTCCACGGTGCCGGAGATATCAAGGCGCTCGGTATTGTGAGAGGTGTAGGCCTCGTCAGCCTGGGTCTTAACATCGCCCTCAACGAAGAAGCTGTCATAGTTGAGATCGCGCGAGTCGCAGGCTACGCGATAGTAGTTGCCCATGTCCTCGGCGCGCAGGCGCTCCTCGCAAGTCATGAGCGTCTCGTACAGCTTCTCGCCATGGCGAGTGCCAATCACTTTAGTGCCTACGTGACCAAAGACCTCCTGGACAGCCTCGGCAAGATCGCCGATGGTGGAAGCAGGAGCCTTCTGGACGAAGAGGTCACCGGGGTTCGCATTCTCAAATGCGAACTGGACAAGGTCAACGGCCTCGTCGAGGTTCATAAGGAAGCGGGTCATGTTGGGATCGGTCACCGTCAGCGGCTCACCCTTACGGATGCGATCGATGAACAGCGGAATGACGGAACCACGGGAGCACATGACGTTGCCATAGCGCGTGCAGCAGATGGTCGTGCGGCCAGCGCCGTTGCGCGCGTTGGCGTAGATGATGGACTCCATCATGGCCTTGGACTTGCCCATAGCGTTGATGGGGTACGCAGCCTTATCGGTTGAGAGGCAGACGACCTTCTCCACGCCTTCGGCGATAGCGGCATGGAGCACGTTATCGGTACCGATGACGTTGGTACGGACGGCCTCCATGGGGAAGAACTCACAAGAGGGAACCTGCTTGAGAGCAGCGGCATGGAAGATGTAGTTCACACCGTACATCGCGTCGCGAACGGACTGGGCGTCGCGCACGTCACCGATGAAGAAGCGAACTTTGGAAGCGAGCTCGGGGCTCCGCTGTTGAAGACGATGACGCATATCATCCTGCTTCTTCTCGTCACGCGAAAAGATGCGGATCTCCTCAAACTCGGTGTTAACGAAATGCTTGAGCACGGTGTTGCCGAAGCTTCCCGTGCCGCCCGTGATCATGAGGGTCTTGCCAGCGAATGAAGACATATTACTTGCTCCCCTTATTCCTTTTTCTCCCAGCAACCTGGTAGTAGATAAACTTAGAGTTGGTAACAACATAGCGCTTGAACAGGCGACGCGGCTCCTGAATCAACCGATACAGCCATTCAAGGCTCAGGTTTTGCATCCAGATCGGCGCCTCGGGCGTAATTCCAGCGAGGATGTTGAACGCGCCGCCCACGCCAACCATCAGACCCTCTATGCGACCACGCATCCTGTGGCAGAAGCACTCCTGCCGCGGGGCGCCAAGCGCAACCCACACGAAATCAGGCTCGCTCTCATTAATTCGAGTCGCAAGCTCCAACTCTTCCTGGGAAGTCATGTCCCTAAACACGGAAGGCTCGTACCCACAAATATCAAGACCCGGATAATCCCGCTCGAGAGCGGCAATTAGAGCCTTGACGTTTTCCTTAGTGTTGCCATAGAAGTAATGCCGATACCCGTGCTCCGCGGACACCTCGAAGATCTCGCGCATAAGATCAGGGCCGGTGACACGCCCCATGGACGGGACAGCCTTGCCACCAACTATGGAAAGAGGCTTCCCATCGGGCACCGACATGAGGGATTCGGTCTGCACGCGATAATAATCGGGATCGTCGTGCGCCATAACAGTTGTATGCGCATTGGAAACGCAAATGTACTCGCCCTTGATAGAATCCATATGCTCTTCGATGAACGAGAGGACATCGCCCATATTTGTCGCAGTAATGGGAACATCAATCACAGGAGTACGCAAGAGCCTGGGATCCGCGGAATCAAACATTCCTACGCGGCCCCCTTTCCGGTGAAGACGACCGCAATCGTCTGGAGGATAATCTTGAGGTCGATGGCGACCGACCTACGCGCGATGTAACCTAGGTCCAGCCGCACCATGTCGTCGAAGTCCACGTCCGAGCGGCCACCCACCTGCCAGGGGCCGGTGAGGCCCGGCTTCACAGCCAGACGCTGCATGGCCCACTCGTCATACTGCGCGACCTCGCGCGGTAGCGGAGGACGCGGGCCAACCACGGACATGTCGCCCATAAGAACGTTGAGGAACTGTGGGAACTCGTCGATAGAGTGCTTGCGGATGAAACGACCGATTCTCGTGACGCGTGGGTCGTCCTTCATCTTAAACATGGGCCCCTCGACCTCGTTCTCGGCCAGCAGGGCGTCCTTCATCTTGTCCGCGTCCTTGCACATGGAGCGGAACTTCCACATGGTGAACTCGCGTGGCCTGCCGTCCGCACCGATACGCCCCACGCGCTTTTGGCGGTACAGCGGGCACCCCGGGCTCTCGATGGCAATCGCGGCGCAGAGGATCAACGACGGAACAACAGCAACCGTAATAACAGCAGCAGAAAATACGATATCGAAGCATCGCTTCACAAAACGGTACCCCAACCGCTCGCAATCATAAGCTTGAGCATTACGCATAAGGGAGAGTCGACGCACCGAGCGCTCCTCAAGCTTGGCCGATTCTCTTGTACCTGCAACTGGTATTGAAGTGGGAGCCTTTACGATAGGCGAATCGTCGATGCTTTCACCGTAGGAATCTTTGTCCCTACGATTACAGCTATCTATTATCTCCATTGGGAGCTGCCCCCCCCCCAGGACATCTTGATCAACGTGCAAGATGCGATCTTCTTGCCGCCGACTTCCCATCTCATCGATTGACAATTCCCAAACCAACCTTCGTCTTAACCATACGTCCACATATCTCAAACTCGACAAAAGCAACGTTCTTATGTCGGTTCACACTCACTATCATTGCCTCTCGCCCACACAGAGGGCCAGATTGAACAACGACTCTTCCGTGCTCGATAACCCCCATACTCATATCAATGCAACGATTGTGGTTATTGCTCAAGGCTTCAATGCGAGCGCGTTCTTCAGCGGCTAAGGGAACGAACGACTCTCCCATCTTGAGCAAGCGTGTGAATTCGGGGATTTCTCGCAGTGTGCGCATCACCAAATCAAGCCAATCGCTCACCACAATCACGTATCCAGGCAGCAATGGCTTTTGGACATCAATCCACTCCCCCGCCTTCTTGATTTGCGTTGCATATCGAGGAGAAAAACACTCTTCAACGGCACCCGGAGGCGAGAGGAGCTCTATAAGGGAGCAGAACCTTCGTTCCGCTCCCGTCGTAACCTGAATTACGTACCAAGAGCCCTTTGACATACAGTCCCCTCAATCGACATTACGCTGAACGGCCCATCAACATTGAGACAACAACGTCAAGGCTTCGCCATGGACCTGCGTCTCACAGAAAGT
>ERZ1673750.860-NODE-860-length-18781-cov-5.049450_pt1 | contig 18781 bp, 19 predicted proteins | sample MGYA00580203_ERZ1673750 | MGnify/ENA primary metagenome ERZ1673750 (study PRJEB41218, sample SAMN15661763) | gut metagenome | host: Homo sapiens | place: Canada: London | collected 2015-08-20/2019-03-30 | study: EMG produced TPA metagenomics assembly of... | reverse complement strand
AAAGCAAGAGCAGGTCTAATGAAATTAAAGCATGGAGTGGTTGAAACACCTATCTTTATGCCGGTTGGCACTAGAGCAACTGTAAAGACTATGACACCTGATGAACTAAAGGACTTAGGTGCTCAAATCATTCTTTCGAACACATATCACTTGCATTTAAGACCGGGAGAAGATATAGTTCAAAAAGCTGGTGGACTTCACAAGTTTATGAACTGGGATAAGCCAATATTAACTGATAGCGGTGGTTTTCAAGTGTTCAGCTTAGGCGAGATGAGAAAAATTACTGAAGAAGGCGTTGAGTTTCGCTCACATATAGATGGCTCAAAGCTGTTTATATCTCCAGAGAAATCAATTGAGATACAAACTAAGCTTGGCAGCGATATAATGATGGCCTTTGACGAGTGTGCTCCATATCCTGCTAGTAGGGAATATATTATAAACTCAATGCACAGAACGACTAGATGGCTCGAAAGATGTAAGGAAGCTTGGACTGATAGAGAAAATCAAAATTTATTCGGAATTATCCAAGGAGGACTTTATAAGGACCTTCGTAAGGAACATGCCAAAGAAATTTGTTCGATTGACTTACCAGGATACGCTGTTGGCGGTTTATCTGTAGGCGAGCCAGTCGAGCTAATGAACGAGGTCTTAGACTATGTGACTGATTACATGCCTGAAGATAAACCAAGGTACAATATGGGCGTTGGTACTCCATTATACTTATTTGAATCAGTCGAAAGAGGTATAGATATGGCTGACTGCGTTCTTCCAACGAGAATATCAAGAAACGGAACGCTTATGACATCACACGGCAGACTTGTAATAAAGAACGCCAAATACAAAGAAGACTTTACAAAGCCGGATCCTGAGTGCGATTGCTACACTTGTAGACATTACTCAAGAGCTTATTTGAGACATTTATTTAATGTCGACGAGATTCTTGCTTATAGACTCGCAACTATTCATAATTTAACTTTCCTATTAAAGATGATGAAAAATATTAGAGAGTCAATCTTAGGAGATTATTTCTTAGAGTATAAGCATGAATTTTATAAAAAATATGGATATTTAAAGTAATATAGTGTATAATAGTATTAACACTAGAGGGAGGTTATATAATGACATTAACATTTTTAACAGGAGCTGCACAAGCAAACGCAAGCGGATCATTACTAAGCATGATAATACCTTTTGTATTATTCGGAGCATTCGCGTACTTTTTTTTAATCAGACCACAAAAGAAACAAGCACAAAAGTTACAAGAGTTAAGAGATTCACTTAAAGTTGGAGATCAAATCGTAACAATTGGCGGTATCTTAGGCAAGATTGTTCAAATCAAAGAAGATGTTTATGTAATCGAAATAAGTCAAGGACAAAACATGGAGATTGCTAAATGGGCATTCAGAGATAGAGCAACAAGAAAAGAGATTAAAAACGTAGAAAAATCAGAAGATTTATAAAAAGTAAAGGCTGGTCATAGTGGTCAGCCTTGATTTTTTTGATTAGATACGAGTGTTTTGGGTAAATATACTTAGGTGGTGATTTAATGCGAAATATATTTTTATTAGCAAATACAGATGTTTTTCTACTTACAGATATTGCAGCATTTTTATTAGTGTTAATAGGCATGTTCTTTTTAAGCCTCGCCTTAATCAATAAGAAACAAACAGCTTACATAACATTATTTTTCTTAACACATCTAATTTTGTTTGGATCTAGAATATTATGCCAAACAAATAATTTTTATCCGCTAGCAATATTTATATTTGGATGTATATTTATAGTTTTAGAAATATTTATACCAGGATTCACATTAACAGGAGTCATTGGTATATTAGGCTATCTAACATCTATAATTTTAGCGTTTAGTGATTATAAATATGGCTTATTAGCAATAATTATTTCTCTTAATTTAAATGTAACTTTTATTAGATTTATGTTTAAAAAGGGCTACACATTAAAAGGTTTAACACATTTTGTTTTAAGTACACAGTCAAATTTAAAAGAAAATAAAGAAGAAATAGATGAATTAGAAAAACTAATAGGTAAAGCTGCAAAATCAATAAGTTCACTTGGACCAACTGGTTTTGTTATGATAGATGGTTTGAAATACAATGCTATAAGCTACGATGGCTATCTTGATAATAATCTTGATCTTAAGGTTATAGCAGTTAAAGGAAGATATTTAATAGTTGACAAGGAGGTTAAGTAAAATGTTTTTATTAGGAAATTTAATTAATGGAATTTTATCAGGAGGATTTATATTTATAATACTTGGTCTAATAGTGCTAAGTATGTTCTTTTCATTTGTACCAATAGGCTTATGGATAACAGCATTCTTCTCAGGAGTTAAGGTTAGCATGGCTACGCTTACTGGTATGAGATTAAGAAGAGTTGCCCCAAGCAAGATCATTAACCCAATGATTAAGGCAACAAAGGCTGGACTTGATATAAAGGTTAATGAACTAGAAGCCCACTACCTAGCTGGTGGTAACGTTGATACACTTGTAGACGCGCTTATAGCGGCTCAAAGAGCTGATATACCACTAGACTTTACAAGAGCAGCAGCCATCGACCTAGCTGGACGTAATGTTCTTGAAGCAGTTCAAGTAAGTGTAAACCCTAAAGTTATTGAAACTCCATCAATATCAGCAGTTGCTATGAATGGTATCGAAGTTGTTGTAAAAGCAAGAGTAACTGTTAGAGCTAATATCGAGAGATTAGTTGGTGGTGCTGGTGAAGAAACTATCATCGCAAGAGTTGGTGAGGGTATTGTAACTACAGTTGGTAGCGCGGATACACATAAGGCCGTGCTTGAAAATCCTGATAGCATTTCAAAGACAGTTCTTAAAAAAGGTCTTGATTCAGGAACAGCATTTGAAATACTTTCTATAGACATAGCTGATATCGACGTTGGTAGAAACATCGGAGCTAAACTACTTATGGATCAAGCAGATGCTGATAAGAAGATAGCTCAAGCTAAGGCAGAAGAAAGACGTGCAATGGCCGTTGCTAGCGAACAAGAAATGAAGGCTGAAGTTCAAAAGATGAAATCAAAAGTAGTCGAAGCAGAAAGAGAAGTACCTCTAGCTATCGCTGAAGCCTTAAAGAATGGCAACTTAGGAGTTATGGATTATTATAAGATGAATAATATAAACTCAGATACAGACATGAGAAAATCAATATCCGATACACAAAAATCAGATAAGTAGGATAATATGGATGGATTATTTGTATTAGCATTTTTATTCATGTTCATATCATCTATAGCAACAGTTTTAAAAGAAGCCAATAAGAAAAAACAAAATGAGCTTTTAAATAAAAAAGTAGATGATATTTACAAGAAGATGATGCAAGAAAATAAAATAAATAAAAATTCTATAAAAGAAAAAACAGAAAAAAACTTTAAAAAGATAGGTAATTTAGAAAAGCACTACGATGAGGCAATAAGAGATGATTATAAAGAGATGGCTGAGGATTATTTTTCTGAAAAGAGTAAAAAGCTTGATGAATATCTATCTAGAGACATTAAAGATAGACTTGAAGATTATAAGAAAAATAAAGAAATAAAACTAAATCAAGAAAAAGAAGAAAAAATTGATTTATTAAACACAGAAGAAAATTGTCCTTATAATGAAATTGAAAGCGAAGAAATTGGAGAAAAAAATATACAATTTTCTAGAAATAACTTGGCAAAATCTATTGTTATAAAAGAAATACTAGATAAACCACTAGCACTAAGGAGGATTAATGAGTAGAGAACTTAATTTTGACAGCAATAAACAAGAGGCATTAGCTGGAAATTTAGATACAAATATCAAAATAATTGAAAAAGAATTAGATGTAAAGCTTGATATGAAGTCTGACAAGATAGTTATTGCATCAAACGATGAAGATAAAGAGGCTATGGCAGAAAGACTTATCAAAGCTTTGTCGGCACTTATTGATACAGAAAAATCACTTAGCAAAGAGGATATATATTATTCCATCAATCTAGTGAAAAAGTCTAAAGAAAATCTTTTATATGACATTCAAAAAGATGTCGTTGCTATAACAAGTGAAGGAAAAACAATAAGACCTAAGACTATTGGCCAAAAAAGATATGTAGACATGATTAGAAAGTCTGGTATTACTTTTGGTATAGGCCCTGCAGGTACTGGAAAAACTTATCTTGCCATAGCTATGGCGGTTAATGCTTTTAAAAATAAAGAAGTATCTAAAATAATATTAACGAGACCAGCCGTTGAAGCAGGTGAAAATCTTGGTTTCTTACCTGGAGACCTTAAAGAAAAGGTGGACCCATATCTAAGACCGGTTTATGACGCTTTATATGAAATCATGGGCAAGGATCAATATGAAAAAAATGCTGAGAGAGGCTTAATTGAAGTTGCTCCACTTGCTTATATGAGAGGTAGAACCTTGGACAAAGCATTTATAATCCTTGATGAGGCGCAAAATACTACAGAAGAGCAAATGAAGATGTTTTTGACTAGGATGGGTTTTAACTCAAAGGTTATAGTTACTGGTGACATAACACAAAGAGATTTACCAAAAGGTAAAAAATCTGGCCTTATAGCAGCTAGCCATATCTTAAGAAATATTAGCGGCATTAGTTTTATTGAGCTTACTCAAACTGACGTTGTTAGAAACATACTAGTACAAAGAATTATTGAAGCATATAATATTTACGAGAGCAAAAAGCTTGAAAAAGAAAGTAAAGAAAGAGAAGAAAAAGATGGACATAGTGATAAATAACGAAAATAATTATCCGATTGAGGCCTCTTATGAAGATACTATGAAGAAAATTGCCTCGCTTGCACTAGAAAAAGAAGGTCTTGATGATAACTATGAAGTGGGCCTTACTTATGTATCAAAAGAAGAGATAAGGGACTTAAATAGAGATTACAGAGACATTGACAAGGTTACAGATGTATTATCATTTCCATTGATAGAAGATTTTTCATCTGATGAAACTCTTTTAGGAGATGTTGTCATCTCATACGAAGTTGCCCAGGAGCAAGCTAAGGAATATGGTCACAGCCTTGAAAGAGAAATAATGTTTTTATTCACTCATAGTATTTTGCATTTGCTTGGCTACGACCATATTGAAGATGACGAAAGACTTATTATGGAACAAAGACAAAGAGAGATACTTGATGAGCTTAAAATCATGCGATAGTATTGAAATTATAGCCAAAGTATTGTATAATAAAGATTCGGGGGATATATAATGGATAATAAAAAACTTATTGAATCTGCCTTAAGCGTTTTAGATAGATCATATTCCATTTATTCAAAATATAAAGTAGCCGCAGCTGTTGAAATGGCTGATGGAACTGTGTATAAAGGTGTCAATATTGAGAATGCGTCGTATGGCTTAACAATATGCGCTGAAAGAAGCGCCATAACGAACGCTATTACAAATGGTGACTCTAGAACAATAAAGAAGATAGCTATAATTAATAAAGATTCATATCCATTCCCATGTGGAGCGTGCAGACAATTTATAAGTGAATTTACAAAAGACGCAGTGATAATTGTTGCTAAGAGCTCAGATGATTATAAAGTATTTAATATAAAAGATTTATTACCTGAATCTTTTTCATTAGATGATAATTAGAGGTGAAACGATGGAATTTAAATCAGGCTATGTAGCTGTTGTTGGCAGACCAAACGCTGGCAAGTCAACGCTACTAAATAAACTAGTTAAATTTAATATATCGATAATTTCAGATAAACCGCAAACTACAAGAGATATAATCAATTTTATATATACAGATGATGATGCACAAATCATCTTTATGGATACACCTGGATATCAAATCGCTAGAAATAAGCTTGGAGACTACATGGATAAGGCGATGAGATCAGCTTTAGAAGATGCTGATATGATTCTTTATATAATTGACGGCTCAGTACCATTTAAAGCAGGAGAAAAAGAGCTTATGGACATAGTTACAAGCGCAAATAAAGATGTAGTCATCGCTATAAACAAGATTGATAAAAAAGAATCACATATAGATGAAATTATTGCTGAGATTAATTCAAGAAATCTTAAATCAATCACAGTGCCTATAAGCGCTGGCAATGACGAGAACTTAGATAAATTATTAGACGAGATAAAAAATATTCTAAAACCAGGACCAATGTATTACGATGGTGAGTATTTAACTGATAAACCGATGAAGTTTATTGTCTCTGAAATAATTAGACAAAAGTGCCTTTTGTACTTATCTGAAGAAATACCTCACGGCATCAACATTGAAATACTTAAGTACGAAGAGCTTGAAGATAGTGTTAATATCGATGCTATCATATATTGCGAAAGAGATAGTCACAAGGGCATAGTCATTGGTAAAGACGCTTCTATGATTAAAAAGATTAGACTTGCTGCTAAAAAAGATATTAAGGCGATGCTTGATACAGAGGTTAATCTTAAGCTAAATGTAAAAGTTGCCAAAAACTGGAGAAAGAACGAGGATAAGGTGAAGTTTTTTGGATACAAATAAGTCCGAAAAGTTTAGAGGCATTGTAATTGCAAGCAAGAGTGATCACAAAAGCGGCAAGATACTTGATATTTACACAGTTGAATTAGGACGCATCAAAGCTTATGTGCGAAGTGCTTATGATTTAAGAGATAATGTTTCTAGAAGCTCCTTTGTATTTACTGAATCTGAATTTAGCCTATCGCAATACAAAGACATCTTTATGGTAAACGATTCAAAAGTTTTGTATGCACCAAAGCTTCTTGATGGCGATTTAAAAAAGATTCAAGATTTTGCTTTTTTATCAGAACTGCTTATGACTTTATTAAATACACAAGAGGGCGACGATTATATCTACACTATGATAATTACAATGCTAAACGTCATGGACATATATCCAGAAAAAGCTAAACTAATAATATTAGCCTTTATTTTGAAACTAATATACATACTAGGCTATTTCCCTAGAATTCAAATAAAAGATGAAATTAATACTTATAGCTTTAACTATGAAGATGGCATGATTATCGCAAGAGATAAAGAATACTCAAATAAATCAATAACAATAAAAGAAATAAACTTTATGAATTACTTATTAAATAGCAAATTTAAAGATTTAATAAGTATAGGATATGAAGAAAAATATATATTAAATTTAAAAAGATTGTTTATAAATTATATTTTATATATATTTGATAAAGATGAATTTAAGACTCTTAAAGTCAAATATTGAGGAGGAAAAAATGTATTTTCAAGATTTAATGATGAATCTACTAAATTATTGGAAGGACAAAGGCTGCTTAGTAATGGAGCCTTATGACGTTGAAAAAGGCGCAGGAACGATGAATCCACACACATTCCTTAGGTCACTTGGACCTGAACCATGGAGAGTTGTTTATGTAGAACCATCAAGAAGACCAGCAGATGCAAGATATGGTGAAAACCCAAACAGAGTTTATCAACACCATCAATTACAAGTAATTCTTAAGCCATCGCCATACGATGTGCAAGATTTGTATCTAGACAGCTTAAAAGCAATAGGTATAGACCCATTGAAACACGACATAAGATTCGTTGAAGACAACTGGGAATCACCTACACTTGGAGCGTGGGGACTAGGCTGGGAAGTTTGGCTTGACGGCATGGAAATAACTCAATTCACATATTTCCAACAAGTTGGTGGACTTAATCTAGATTTAGAATCCTCAGAATTAACTTATGGACTAGAAAGAATAGCTATGTATTTACAAGATGTTGACAATGTATATGATATACAATGGAACGAAAACTTTACTTATGGAGACATATTCAAAAAGGCTGAGTACGAGCATTCTGTGTATAGTTTTGAACTTGCTGACAAAGATTTATTACAAGAAATGTTTGAAAGATATGAAGCTGAATGCAAAAGAATTATCGAGAAAGGACTTATACTTCCAGCTTATGATTATGTACTTAAGTGCTCACACACATTTAACGTGCTTGACGCACTTGGAGCTATATCCGTTTCACAAAGAGCAAATTATATACTAAAGGTTAGAAGCTTAGCTAAGCTGATAGCAAGTAAATATGTAGAGCAAAGGGAAGAGATGGGATTTCCCTTTACTAAGAAAGTAGGTTTTAATAATGGCAAATAGATATTTATTAGAAGTAGGCATGGAAGAACTACCTGCTAGCTACTCAAAATTAGCTATAGAACAATTTAAAAATGCTTTTGAGAAATTATTAAATGAAAACTCATATAAAGACTTTGAAGTCAATGTTTATACAACACCAAGACGAATTACAACTATAATTGACAATATAATTGAAAATGAAAGCATTGAAAAAGAAGAGATAAAGGGACCATCTAAAGCTATATGTTTTGATCAAGATGGCAATCCAAGCAAGGCACTACAAGGATTTTTAAAATCAAAAGGCCTAAGCCTTGATGACATCTTTTATAAAGAATTAGGCGGAACAGAATATGTTTTTGCATCTGTTGAGCACAAGAGTTTAAGCTTTACTGAGCTTATTGAAGCAAACGTAGAAAGCATTATAAGAAAGATAGTTTTCCCTAAATCAATGAAATGGGGCGGAAGAGATTTAAGATTTGCTAGACCAATCAGATGGATAGTCTCACTTTATAATGATAAAGTTGTTAAATTTAATTTAGAAGATATCAGAGTATCAAATTTAACAAATGGCCATAGATTCTTATCAAGGAAAGACATTGAAATACCAGATGCTCATGATTATATGAAGATTATGGAAGATAGCTTCGTTATTGTTGATAACAGCGAAAGAAAGGCTAGAATAAGACTAGAATCAGAAAGACTAGCAAAATCAGTTGGTGGATCAATACAAAATGATGAGGCGATCATTGATCAAGTTAATAATCTAGTTGAGTACCCTACACCACTACTTGGAACAATTAAGGATCAATATCTAGAGCTTCCAGATGAAGTAGTAATTACACCTATGAAAGATCATTTAAGATATTTCCCAGTAGTTGACTCGAAGAACAGACTTATGAATCACTTCATCACAGTTAGAAACGGTGATGACAAATATATAGACATAGTTAGAAAGGGCAATGAAAAAGTTCTTGCTGCTAGACTTGAAGATGCAAAATTTTTCTTCAATGAAGATAGAAAGAAAAATCTTGAAGACTATGTTGAAGATTTAAAAACAATAGTATTCCAAGATAAATTAGGAACACTTTATGATAAGACCATAAGAAATATGAAACTTTCTGAAAAGATTTGCAATGACTTAAACGTAGGAGAAGAAACTCTTGAAACTACTAAGAGAGCTGCATATCTTTCTAAAGCAGACCTTGCTACAAAGCTAGTAGTTGAATTTACTGAATTACAAGGCGTTATGGGTAAGATTTACGCGAAATTGTCAGGTGAGACAGTAGGCGTTCAAGAAGCAATATATGAACATTATTTACCAAGATTTGCTCAAGACTCGCTACCAACAACAACTGCAGGCGTTGTACTTGCAATGGCTGATAAACTTGATACTATATCAGGATTATTCTCAATCGGCACTAAGCCAAGCGGCTCACAAGACCCATTTGGTATAAGAAGAGCTACTTTGGGTATTATTAATATAGTATTAGAAAAATCTTTGGATATATCTATCGATTCACTAGTTGAAGAAACTTTATATAACTATGTTAATGTTAATGAGCTTAAATTTGACTATGATGAAGTTAAAAAGAGCGTTCTAGATTATATAGAAACAAGATTTATAGGTATATTACAAGATAATAATTATAATATAAATTTAATAAAAGCAGTTATGAATAAAAATAAAGATTTAAATTTATTAAGTATCAAACAAACTCTTGCTAAACTTGATAGCATTAAAGAAAGCAATGAATTTATTGACGCAGTAGCTGCATTTAGAAGAATATACCAAATATCTAAAGGTAAAGAATTCGAAAAAGTTGACCCTAATCAAGATATCATGGAAGAAAGCGAAAAAGAATTATTTAATTTATATTCAGATTTAAAGGTTAAAAATATTAATTTAACCGAGATAGATATAGTTGAAGCAACTAAGGTTCTTGCAAGCTTTAAGTCTAGCATCGATAAGTTCCTTGACTCAACTATGGTCTTAGTTGACAACAAACTTATAAAAAACAACAGACTTTCATTGATATCACTAGTTCTTAATGAATTTAACTCTGTATTAGATTTTAAAGAAATAGAGGAGATTTAATTGAACGATATAACTATATTTGTAATTTCAGACTCTATAGGCGAAACAGCTGGCAAGATCGCAAGATCATGTATTAAGCAATTTTCTCCAGATGCTTACGAGATTAAGAGATTCCCTTATGTTGATAGCAAAGACAAGATATTTAATGTTTTTGAAAAGGCAAAACTTGTTCCTTCAGTAGTTATTTTTACTACTGTACTTGAAGAGCACGCCCAATATATTGAAGCTTTAGGAAAAAAGTACAATATACCTACAGTTAATGTAATGAGTAAAGTTTTGGAATCTATTGAATCAGTATTGCATCAAGCGCCTATTAGAGAAGCAGGACTAATCAGAAGACTTGATCAAGAGTATTTTGACAAAGTTTCTGCCATAGAATTTGCAGTTAAATATGATGACGGCAAGGACCCAAGAGGTATAATCTTAGCGGATGTAGTTTTGCTAGGCATATCTAGAACGTCTAAAACACCGCTTTCTATGTATTTAGCAAATAAAAATTACAAAGTAGCCAATGTTCCGCTACTTCCTGAGATAGAACCGAGCGAATTTTTATATGAGAAGGACAAAAGAAGAATTTTCGGTTTAATAGCTTCTGATAGAAAGATTAATGAAATTAGAATCGAGAGAATGAAGTCCTTAGGAATCGAAGACATAGGTAACTATGCTTGTACAGACAGAATTAATGAAGAGCTTAGATATTCTAAGGAAATCATGGGTAAGCTTGGCTGCCAAGTTATTGACGTTACAAATAAAGCTATAGAAGAGACAGCATCTATTATAATTGATAGTTTAACAAAGAATTTTGGTGAGATTAATGATTAATTTTAGAGAAAATTACGAGGCTTTTCAAAATTCTTACCTTTCTGAATATGCTTGTAAGTGTTCAGACACAAAGGGAAGAAAGATTAAAGAGGAAAAGTGCAATATAAGAACTGATTTTCAAAGAGACAGAGATAGAATACTTCACTCAAAAGCGTTTAGAAGACTTAAGCATAAAACACAAGTATTCTTAGCGCCACAAGGAGATCACTTTAGGACAAGACTTACTCATACGCTAGAAGTTAGTCAAATTGCTAGAACCATAGCGAGAGCTTTAAGACTAAACGAAGACCTTGTTGAAGCCATTTCTTTAGGCCACGACTTAGGCCATACACCCTTTGGTCATGCTGGTGAGAGTGCTCTTAATGAAAGATGTAAGGAATTTGGAGGATTCAAGCACTATGAGCAAAGCTTAAGAGTAATTGATGTGCTTGAGAAGAGAAATGGTAAGTTTGGCCTAAATCTTTGTGAAGAAGTAAGAGATGGTATACTTAATCACAGCGGTCAAAATGAAGCTTTTACACTTGAAGGAAAATTGGTTAAATTTGCAGACAGAATCGCCTATATTAATCATGACATAGATGATGCTATTAGAGCAGGAATACTAGCGGAAAAAGATATACCAAAAGATTTAATAGAAATTTTAGGTGATTCACACTCAAAAAGAATAAATACACTTATTACAGATATACTAAAGGAAAGCTACGGACAAAATCATATTGCAATGTCTAATGAGATAGGCGAGGCGATGGAAGCCTTAAGAGCTTTTATGTTCAAAGAGGTTTATTTCAGCCCGCTTACTACTAAAGAGCATAATAAAGCCAAAAATTTAATATCAATGCTATATGATTACTACGAAGAGCATCCTGATAAATTACCTGACAATATTAAAGAGATACAAGCAAGCGTAAATCAACAAATTTGTGACTACATCGCTGGAATGTCTGATATATACGCTATAAATGAGTTTAATAAGATATATGTACCACAAACTTGGAAGAGTGAGGTTATAAAATGAAAGTAATTAATGCAGCGGTCATTGATAAAATTAAAGAATTTAATAACATAGAAGATGTAATCGGAGAAAATATTAAACTTGAGAAAAAAGGTACATCTTATACTGGCTTGTGCCCATTTCACAAGGAAAAGACCCCATCTTTTCATGTTAATAGCAAAGACGGCTACTACAAATGTTTTGGCTGCGGAGAAGCTGGGGACGTTATTACTTTTATAGAAAAGTACAAAAATTATTCTTTTCAAGAAGCAGTTGAATATCTTGCGGATAGAGCAAATATAACTCTTCAAGAAGCTTCAGTTAAAAAAAAACTGAAAATGATCTCATAGAGAAATTTTATGATATCAATAAAACAGCTCTTGATTTCTTTCAAAATCAAATTCTTAAGTCAAAAATTGCTATTGACTATTTGATGAAGAGGAAGTTAAATAAAGATACTGTTTTAAAATATCAACTAGGCTATGCACCAAACGAGTGGACAGCACTTAAAGATTATTTATTAAGCAAAGGATATAATGAAGAATTTATTATAAGATCTGGCCTTGCTAAGAGAAAAGAAGGCAAAGACAGCTCTTATGACACTTTTAGAAATAGACTAGTATTTCCTATAGTTGATTCACATAACCACGTTCTTGGCTTTAGTGCTAGAAGCCTTGATAATAGTATGCCTAAATATCTAAACACAAGCGAAAATATTGTGTTTAAGAAGAGAGAATTATTATTTGGATATAATATATATAAAAAAGAAGCAGATAGAGACAAGATATTATTAGTTGAAGGAAATATCGATGTAATGAGTCTTTATCAAGCAGGTGTTAATTATGCTGTAGCTAATCTTGGTACAGCCTTTACAATTAACCAAGCTAATCTACTTAAGAGGAATGCAAAAAAGATTTACATTTGCTACGATGGTGATAAAGCAGGCAAGAATGCGACTCACAAGGCGATAGAGATACTTAGATCCATAGATGCAAAGTCAAATGTGGTCACATTACCAGAGGGCCTTGATCCAGATGATTTTATTAAAAAATATGGCCTTGCAGGATTTACGGCAAAATTAAATGAAGCAAAAAATTCTGTAGAGTATGAAGTTTCTGAGCTTATGGAGCTTTATGATGTCAACGACCCAGAAAGTCTTCTTCAGCTTATAAATGAAATTTCAAATCTATTGTCAAAGATAAGTGATAAGATCGAAAGAGAGATTTACATAGACTATATTTCAAGAGTCTACTCTATAGATAAAAGTCTTTTGACAAATCAAGTCTCAAAAACAAAATACGTTAACAAGTATAAAGAGAAATATACTGTACCAGAGGTACCAAAAATTAAAAAATTAGATATAGAAATTATCGATGAGAATCTTTTGATATATGCTTTAGCAGATATTAAATATTTTAAATATATAAATAAGGAAATTTCTATAGATAATTATAGTAAAGTGTTTAAAATTAATATGCCACTACTAAAGTCCAAATACGAGGGCAATGCCGATATAGAGCTTGATGACTTTGATATAGCTGATAAAGAAAATGCGCTTTTGGAGATTGATAGTATTAGAAAGAAATCTGAAGAATCTACTTATACTAATCTCAAAGAATTATTAGAAAAAAGAGAAAAGCTAAAATCAAAGAACTATGTAAGCGATTTATTGAGTCAAATTAGTGATGGCAAAGGTGATGCCATGGAGCTTTTAAAATTAATAAAAAAGCACCGTGATAATGAATGATGAAGGGAAGTGTTCTTATGAAAAAAGCGAAGAATACTAAGGCAAATAAAATTCAAGAAGAAAATCTAAATGATGAGGCAATAAAGATCATTGATGACAACGTGAGTGAAGAAAAAAGACAGGCAATGTATGACCTTCTTAATGAAGGAAGACAAAAGGGTTTTGTCAACTATAAAGATATTGAAGATGGCCTTGATAAATTCGATGTAACAGAGGATGAGGTAATATCTTTCTATGATGCATTGGATGCGGCTCAAGTAAGTATTATTGATTCAAAAGAAAATGAGGACGAAGACATTCTTATAGATGAAGATTTTGTTATAGATGAAGAAGATGATGATGAAAATATTGATTTAGACGAGATAAGGTCTTTTGAAGAAGAATTAAGCAAAGAAGAAAAACTTGAGGCAATTAAAGAAAAAGGCAAAAATAAAGTCATCATAACTGATGATCCAGTAAGGACATACCTTAAAGAGATAGGCCGTATACCATTACTTACATTTGAAGAGGAAGTAGATCTTGCTAAGAGGATTGAAGAAGGCGATGAAAGAGCCAAAGATCAATTGGCAGAAGCAAATCTTAGACTAGTGGTAAGTATTGCTAAGAGATATGTTGGTAGAGGCATGCAATTTTTGGATTTAATTCAAGAAGGAAACATGGGTTTAATCAAGGCAGTTGATAAATTCGAGCATAAAAAGGGCTTTAAGTTTAGTACTTATGCTACTTGGTGGATTAGACAAGCAATAACAAGAGCCATAGCTGACCAAGCAAGAACAATTAGAATACCTGTTCACATGGTAGAGACTATAAATAAACTTGTTAGAGCACAAAGACAATTGGTTCAAGAACTTGGTAGAGACCCACTTCCAGAAGAAGTTGCTGAACTTATGAACATGGATGTAGAAAAGGTAAGAGAAGTTCAAAAGATTGCTCAAGAGCCAGTTTCGCTTGAAACACCTATTGGCGAAGAAGAAGATTCTCATTTAGGTGATTTTATCCCGGACGAAGAAATACTTTCGCCATCGGACGCGGCGACAAACACTATGCTTAGAGAGCAATTAATCACAGTTTTAGATACTCTTACAGATAGAGAAAGAAAAGTATTAGCTTTAAGATTTGGTCTTGACGATGGCAGAACAAGAACACTTGAAGAAGTTGGTCAAGCCTTTGATGTCACAAGAGAAAGAATTAGACAGATTGAAGCTAAGGCACTAAGAAAGCTAAAACATCCAAGTAGATCTAAAAAACTTAGAGACTTCCTTGAACTATAATGAATTATTCATATAGATTAATTGAGATTGCAAAATCAGTTAAACAAGGCTCGTCACTAGTGGATGTTGGCTGTGATCACGGCTACATTGCTAAGATGCTTTTAGACTCAAATACAATTGATAAAGTTATAGAGAGCGATATTAGTGAAAAATCACTAGAGAAGGCTCAGATGCTTTTATCAGGAGAAAAGTATAAAGACAAAGTTAAATTCAATGTAAGCGACGGGATAGCTAATATTGATACAAGTGAGTACGATACTCTTTTAATCGCTGGCATGGGTGAAGAAACTATAATATCTATACTTAATACAAGCATTGAAAAAGTAAGATTCTTTAGTAATATCATTTTGCAAGCTATGGGCGAAGGCTCAAATATTAGAAAATATTTTAAAGAAAATGGCTTTTTTATAGAAAAGGAGCGTCTTTTTATAGAAAAAGATAAGTACTATAGGCTCTATGAGATAAGTAACAAGGAAACCAATATTATAGATTATAAGTTTCCTGTAAACTTTGATGTTAATGACGTTCATTTTTTAAAAGTTTATTATGACAATGAAGTCAAAAGCATTAAGAATATTTTAAAAAATATTAATAAAGAGAAAAACTTAATAAAATATAATGAACTAAACGAAGAATTAAATAAAATTTTACAATACATGGAGAAGATTGATGAAAAAAGATAAAATTATTCATACAATAGAAAGCATCTTCCCAAAGGAGCACGCAGAGCCTTGGGATAATTCAGGATTGATTATAGATGCCGACAAAGAAGATATTAATAAAATTTATTTAAGCGTTGATCTCTTATATGATAATATTAATGAACTGGATGATGTGGATATGGTCATAACGCATCATCCTTTAATTTTTAAGGGCATAAAAGAGATTGACATGAGCGCTAGCTCTAAGCTTATTAAAAAGATGGTTAAGAATGACATAGTTTATTATAGTGCTCACACTTCTTTTGATATACAAAGAGTAGGCTTTTATAAATTTTATGAAAATGAATTAAATATGAAAAATACAGATTTTGCCATAAAAGTATCTGATGATTTAGGTTATGGTATAAGAGGAGAAATTAGCGATTTATCTTTAAAAGAATTAGCTGAAAAAATAAAAAATATTAATAAGGCAAAGTATGTACAAGTTTATAAGAATAACGATAAAAATACTAAAATAATGATTTTAAATGGCAGCGGCAAAGATTTTTTAGACAATGTTCTTGAGTCTATGCCAGATACACTTGTTACATCAGATTTAGGCTATCATGATGTACAGGCACTAAGAAATGCAAAGATTAATCTAATCATGCAAGATCACAATAGCAGTGAATCTGCTTTTGTAAACATTATGGAAGATATTCTTAAAAAGAATTTTAAAGACATAGAAATAATTAAAAATTTCTCATCATTTACTGACAATATTGAAATTTTATAGAAATATTATAGAATTTTTATAATTTTTGTAGTATAATTAAATTTGTAATGAGTAAACCAGATGGTTGCGTGCTTAGGCATGAGGAAAGTCCGTGCTCCATAGAGCAGAATGCTGGATAACGTCCAGTGAAGGCGACTTCAAGGATAGTGCAACAGAAATAAACCGCCATTATTGGTAAGGGTGGAAAGGCAGTGTAAGAGACTACCTACTTTTAGGCGACTAAAGGTGACATGTAAACCCCATTCGGAGCAAAACAAACAAGGGTCAAAGGTTATTGCTCGTAACCTCCTGTAAGGTAAGTTGCTTGATTTTAGTGGTAACACTAAAACTAGATAGATAACCATCTAATACAGAACACGGCTTATAGGTTTACTCATTTACATAAAATTTTCAGCAAGGGAGCTATTAAATGAAAACAAAAACAAACACTATTACAAAAGCGGCGATAATCGCCACACTTTACACAATACTAATACTTTTACAAACAGTATTACCATTTCAACAATTGACTTTTGGACCAATACAATTAAGATTAGCTGAAGGACTTACAGTTCTTCCTCTAATGGAGGCTGCAGCTGTACCTGGACTTTTCGTAGGATGCTTAATTTCTAACATATTTTTATCATTTATGTCAGGTTATGGCATGATAGATATTATATGCGGAAGCTTAGTAACATTACTTGCAGCTTATTTAACAAGAAAATCAAAATCTAAATACTTAGCAATGCTACCACCTATTATATTAAATGGATTTTTAGTATCAATCTGGGTATCATATTTCTCAAATATACCATATTTCACAACAGTTTTAGGAATCATGGGCGGAGAAGCAATAAGTGTTGCAGTATTTGGATCATTAATTTATTATATTTACGATAAAAGAATTAAAAAGGTGATTTAATGAAAAAAAGAAGAATAATTACAATAACTATACTAGTACTTATACTTATTGCGATTATATGGAAGATAAACTCATGTGTATCATGGATGTATAAGCCTTATGACCCTAATGACGACACTGAATATACTATAGAGATACCAGAAGGCAGCGGTGCATCCTATGTGGCAAAAGAGCTTTATGATAAAAAAATAATTAGAAATGGAACTGCTTTTAAAGATGTGCTTAAGGACAATGACCTTGAAAAGCACATAAAGAGCGGTACTTTTAAGGTGAAAAAATCTATGACTTTGCTAGAAATTGCGAATATTATCGCTGGTGAAGGAGAAGCTCCAAAGGGCGAAACTATCAAGGTAACTATACCAGAAGGTTTTGAACTTACTCGTATTGCACAAAGACTTGAAGAAAAAGGCTTGGTATCTAGTGAAGAATTTTTAAATGAATGCAAAAATGTTGATAAATATAAAGAAAAGTATGAATTTTTATCTAATATAAATAATGATACCCTAGAAGGATTTTTATTTCCAGCAACTTATGACATTGCTATGGGATCAAGCAGCGAAGAAATCATCACTATGATGCTTAATGCTTTTAATAATATTTATAGCAAGATTAGTTCTGAAGTTGATGATTTAAATAAGCTAATCACTTTAGCTTCAATTGTAGAGAGAGAAGCTAAACTTGAAGAAGAAAGACCTATCATAGCAAAGGTATTTTTAAATAGAATTGATAGAAACATTAGGCTTCAATCATGCGCTACAATTCAATACGCGCTTGGCGAAAGAAAGCCAAAGCTTTCAAACGAAGACTTAAAAATTGATTCACCATACAACACATATACACACGATGGACTCCCTCCAGCACCTATTTGCAATCCTGGCGAAGCATCGATTGTTGCAAGTCTTCATCCAGCTGATGTTGACTACTTATACTTTGTAGTTAAACCTGGCTCAGACGGCGCACATAATTTCTCTTCTGATTATAATAAGTTCTTAAATGATAAAAAGGACTACAAGAGCAACAATGATTAGCAGATTTATAGATGAGGATGTTTTTAAATATATAGAAAATTTTTCCTCTGAAAGAGAGAATTTTAAAGAGCTTGTTGATTATGCTGAATCTAATAGAGTGCCTATTGTTTCACAAGATGTGGCAAGATTTATAGAGCTTTTGCTTAAAATTATTAAGCCTAAAAATATTTTAGAGATAGGTTCAGCTATAGGCTATTCATCTTTAATTATGTACAAAGCATCAGATGCTAATATATTAACCATAGAAAAAGATGAGGAAACTTTTAAGGTATTAAAAGAAAATCTTAAGAAATATGATGAAGATAATAAAATAAAAGCTATCAATGACGATGCTATAAACGCATTGAAATCTATGGATAAAGAAGAAAAATTTGATTTTTGCTTCATTGAT
>ERZ1673750.854-NODE-854-length-18859-cov-4.999840_pt1 | contig 18859 bp, 10 predicted proteins | sample MGYA00580203_ERZ1673750 | MGnify/ENA primary metagenome ERZ1673750 (study PRJEB41218, sample SAMN15661763) | gut metagenome | host: Homo sapiens | place: Canada: London | collected 2015-08-20/2019-03-30 | study: EMG produced TPA metagenomics assembly of... | reverse complement strand
CAATCACGGTAAAGGATTGCCCACGGCTGAGCGTGGCGAGAACGGCGGCAGAGGTGGATGCAGATTTGCGGACATTGACGTTAGAGCCGGTGGAATAGCCGGTGCGGGTTGTGGGAGCTGGAGCAGCAGGCTTCGTGAAGGAAACATACTGGGCGCTTACAAAGCCCTTCACACCGTTGGAAAGCTGCACCTGATACCAGCCGTTTTGCGCATTTCCAATCACGGTAAAGGATTGCCCACGGCTGAGCGTGGCGAGAACGGCGGCAGAGGTAGATGCAGATTGGCGGACATTGACGTTAGAGCCGGTGGAATAGCCGGTGCGAGTCGACTCAGGCTGATCCTCTGCCCCATCAATGCGTACATATTCTGAGCTGACATATCCCGTTTTGCCATCCCCAAGGCTTACATGATACCATCCATCCAGAATGCCAATAATTTTTACGACATCCCCTTGGCTGAAAAAGGCGATTGTTTCACTTTGCAGAGAGGGCTCCTGACGAATCCGAAGGGATGAAGCGGTAACTCTGCCATAGTGAAGTATTTCATCCTCTGCGTCCCCATCCGGATGGGTTAGCCAGGAGGTAAGGTTCTGTAGAATGTGCTCGGAAGCTTGTGATAGGGACCATGAACCCAGACCCTTTAGATTATATTGATGGATTAGCTTAATTTTGCTGCGCAGGGAACGCTCGTCCTCAAACCATACGGTGTATCGACCGGGCGCAAGCGCTTTACCGTTCACAATATATTCTTTATCGCCCTGCTTTACAGTGAATTCTGCTTTTGGAGACTGGTACGTCTCATCATAAGTGATGGTCGCATTATAGTCGGGAAGCATCCGGCTTAATACATCCAAACTGATTCCATGCCCTTTGAGATTACCATCAGAGCTCCAAATTCTCCCATAAAATGGAACTCCTAATACGATCTTTTCAGCGGGGACATAACGCCGCGCATATTGAATGGAGCGCTCTACAAAATTATAACTAGCGACAGGCCCCTCTGAGCTGCCATTCCAACTTTCATCATAGGCCATAATCATCAAATAATCGGCGTATTCTGCCAAGCTTTTATAATCGTAAGAGCCGTGCCACCCGGTTGTCCACCCCTTGGGATTAGCGGCCACAGCTACAGATACCTCCTTTTCTCTGGGGATTCTTTGCCGAAGCGCAGCTACAAGGCGCGTATAAGCGTCTTTTTCTGTTTCGGTAACATTTTCAATATCCACATTTACGCCATCCAGCTGGTATTGTTCAACGTAATCTGCAATTTGCCGCGCCAACCCCTCCGGATCCCGCAGGGCAAGCTGGCCTGCTCTGCGATCCCAATGATTGCTCAGCATGGGCACCACTTTAATGTTCATACTGTGCATAGCACGGATTAATTCTGTGCTGATTGGGCCGAGTGCCAATTTCCCGTTTGCGTCAATATCGAAATAGGCTGGAGTAACGGTTTGAAAGGAGCCGACCGTTTTGACCAAATTAATTTGTTGCGCAATACTGCCCCCGTAAAGGTATGTCATATGAAATGGGAGCTCGGCCTGCACACTGTTTGATGCGCTCAACAGGCTTTCCAGCCGGATGGTATCAGTCAATTCTGATCGCATTTCCTCCAGATTGGCTGCAAAAACACTGTATGGGATGGAAGCAATTAAAATTCCGGATAGAATAATTTTTACAGTTTTGATTTGGAATTTCTTTGTTTGCGATAGAACGGATTGGAGGGATCGTTGCACACTTTCTTTTCGTTCTGCTGAAAATAAATCCGATCCGAATTCTACATTTTCAGGCAGAATGGTGATGATAAGGTCATAATCGTTATCTTGATGCCTCTGTATTGAATATTGCCACATTGTATTACCCGCCTTTATTGAGTTTTTATTAGTATATCCATATCAAAAAGAATCCGGCTGGAATGATACGGAAATAAATGTCTAAAACGGGATGATATGGATTAAGTTTGTCCCTATGCCGTCATAAAAAATAGCCGGTAAGCGTTGTATCTCTGTGATCCCTTAATGAAGGCAGGCCCTGTTTTGCTATTCGCTGCGCTTCGTAATAAAAACACAACCGGTAGCTGGTTGACCTTGTAAGCGACGTATATCCCTTTGATTTTTATGATTGTGACAAGCGTTGCTCTATGGATTGGCTCACTTTATAATAGAAACAAAGCACCGGGTTGATTTTCAACCCGGTGCTTTTAGATTGCCTTTCTTTCAGACGAAACCCGCCCCTTATAACACAGCGGCGAGCTGATCAAGCTCCTGATCGATAAAGGCATTTTTTTTCAATCGGGGCTGGCGGACTTTGCCTTCCTTTAGCACAGCATAGGGTTCGCGCATCGCTTCCAGTTGCTCCAGTGGATTGGCGCTGAGGATGAGCAGATCCGCATATTTGCCGCTTTCTACCGAACCGGTGATATCCGCAATGCCTAGAATTTCCGCGTTGGAAAGCGTCGCAGTGTAGATCGCGTAATTGGGAGAAACATGCATCATCCTCTGAAAATACCAAACCTCGCGCCACATATTGTATTGTGTGACGAAAGGGCAGGAAGCATCGGTGCCCATGCCGAGGTGAATCCCCGCCTCCATGGCGGTGCGTACCCCTTCACGCATTCCATCCAACACTACCTCGCTGTTGTAAACGCAGAGCTCATTGAGCTTCGTCACCTCAGGGGAGAGGCGGGCGAGCGGCAGGGCAGGCGAGAAGGTCATGATAATGCCGCCATCCCGCTCTAGCAAGATTTTTTGCAGGGCTTCGTCAAATCCAGCGCTGTGCTCCACCGTATCCACGCCGCCTTCAATGGCAACGCGCATTCCGTCCGGGCTTTCCGTATGCGATGCAACCTTCATGCCAAGCTCATGCGCACGGTCGCATACGGCACGTGTCTGCTCCAAATTCATCTTCAACTCGCCTGGGGAGCCCTTTTTCTTCGCATCCATCACGCCGCCAGTGACACAGATTTTGATGAAATCGGCCCCCGCCGCATGGTGCGCATCAACCAGCGCCCGCAGCTCCGCCGGATCGGAGGCGGTTTCAGCAAACGTGCCGTCGCCATGCCCGCCAGGCACAGTGATGGCTGTGCCGGAGCAATACATCCGCGGCCCGATCTTCTGACCAGCGCGCACAGCGTCGCGGATGCGCAGGTCAGAGCCGCAGAAATCGCCCACCGCGCGCAGCGTTGTGACGCCGGAATCCAGCTCAGCGAGCACGTGGGAGGCAACCATGGCATCCAGCACCTTGTGGCCGAGCTGGGTATGTACAAATTTCAGCACCGCTTTTTGCGAGCCGCCGCCCCCTAGCACTTTGCTGGGCATTCCGGTGCCGAAAAGATGTGCGTGCATGTTAATAAGCCCCGGCATGATGTATTTTCCGGTGCAATCCATTATTTCTGCACCGGTGCGGTCGATATTGCCGATGGCGGCGATTTTGCCGTCCTCAATCAACAAATCTGCCTTTTGGGCTTGGCAGTCCGGTTTTCCGCTGATGATGAACCCGCCTATGAGCGCTCTTTTCAATGGTAGCTCCTTCTTTCTGAATCAATTAGATGAAAATAGATGGAAAGGCCGCCTTCCGTTGCTCTGAATCCCGAAGGGAGCCTGGACAAGCTTGTGCGTTGGGCACGAACCGTTGTCATTCTTATTACAGCATAGTTTACAGAAATTTTCAACTGCTGAGCGCGTGAAAACAAAAAATAGCAGAAAAAGTGAAACAGACTGGTGCGAAGCTTACACCGCGTTTCCATTGTGGATCTATGAGCGATAGGCCTTCATAGCAACATAAGCCAAGTACAACAATAAAAAAGCCTTAAACCTCTTTTAATCAACAGGTTTAAAGCTTTTCGGCAATGGAAAGGTGAAAGGATCGGCGCCGCTCGTCTGAGCAAAAAAACTGCGGTGCGCAAATCACGCACCGCAGGTGTGGGAAACGTTGACAAAAAAGATACCCGCTGAAAATTGAGAGCGACAAGGTGAAATAAAAAACTGAACTCAGAACACAAATTGCGGCCAAGTTCAGCCATGGTCATATGGGAAACTGCGAGTTCTAAAAACCATTCGTGAGTTTTTGGACAAGCTATTTTTATAAAGCTCTATTAAGTTGTCGGCAGAAAAGATATTTATTCAGCACATGAGGTTCTTCTATGGTACAATAACAATGGATATAAGACCTTGTATGTCTTTCTCAGAGAGAGGAGGTGAAGTGTTATGGGAAAGTATACGGACAGCGAGATTCGGTCCATGCCCAAAATCACTGCCAAGATTGCCGCAGATTATCTTGGAATATCTCCCATGATGGTAACCTTGGGCATGAGAAATAATGTGCTTCCAATTGGTTTCGCGATCAAAAAAGAAGACCGATACAGCGAGAGCTGGAGCTATAACATCATTCCAGAGAGATTAATTGCTTATAATCACGGCAGGATTAATGAGGTTCAAGTCCAGAATATTGAAAAGAGTTTAAACACCATTATCGAACAGTTCGAAGAAATGAAACACGACTTGGTTTTTCTGTTAAAAGAAAACGAGGAATTGGAGGGATAAAACAGTTCTTGGCAATTATTGCGTCAAACGCTGATGCGGAAAAAGCGCAACAGGCTCAGCCTGAAGAAAAAAAGGAAACTGATTTAGGCAGGAAGGAGGATGGAGAGACGATGCCTTCCCTTACAGTTAAATTAACACGCAAGGAACTCTATGAAGAAATATGGAAACTTTCCGTAGCAGGAGTCGCAAGGAAGTATGGCATTCCATATGCCAAATGCCTGGCGCAGATCAAGGCAGTTCAGATTCCCGTTCCTCCCTCCGGCTACTGGACCAAAATCAATTTTGGAAAACAAGTGGAGCAGATGCCCCTTCCGGGCGATGGAGATGCAATCGTTACGCTGCAAAAAGATAATTTTCAGGAGCCCAATATAGCCAAGAGTGAACAAGTAGTCCAAACCACCTCTCTGCGAGAGAGAACAGAATCGGTGTCGCCTAATGCGTCCACTCCTATGGACCCGATTCCGCAATCGACCGCTGAGGAAGCAACCACTCAAGCAGCACCGGAGACAGTTCAAAGATTCGGGCAGACCTATAATGTGTATAATCGTGAAACGCTTTATAGGGAAGTTTGGAACATGCCTGTGGCAGAAGTTGCAAAGCGATACAAAGTCTCTGATGTTGCCATTCATAAAGTCTGCAAGTCGCTGAATATCCCAACCCCGCCCCAAGGATATTGGGCAAAATTGCGTGCTGGAAAGCCAGTAAAGAAACCGTCTCTTCCACCTGGTGGAGAATCAAAAAAGATGGGAATGCAGACCGGAGCAGAGACTTCAAATCGCAGTAACGACACGGAAATTCCCCTAGAGTTTTTGCCAGAAGAAGAACGACAAGTGGTATTGAATGTAGCTGCGCAGATCTTGCTGCCTCAAGAAAATGACAGAATGCTGCCTGAAATTGTAGCCCATCGGAAAAAGATCGCCGAGTGGATCAAGCGGAAACGCCAGCAGGAGCGGGAATTTGGCGCAGGCTGGAATCGGGGAAGAAATCAAGAACCTGCGCCTCTCTTTGCGGAAGGGATTTCAGAAGAGCAGCAGTCCCGTGTGTTCCGGTTGATTGATGCGCTGGCAAAGGCCATGACCCCGCTTGGGTGGGAATTGACGGCTGACCTGAAGTTTGCAATAGGTCAGGACTCCGTCACGCTCATGTTCTCTGAGTCAACCGACAAAGTTTTACATACCCCAACAAAAGAAGAAAACCTAAAGCTGTTGCAATACGAAGAGGAAAGGAAAAAACACTCCTGGGCCAGCAAACCACAAATTCGAAAGTACGATGCTGTTTACAATGGACGTTTGGGCGTATCCATCAATGGAGCAAGAACATTCCGGGATTGCCGCTCCTACGTTTTGGAAGAGCGTTTGGGGGATATGATGCTTGCCATTTATGAAGAGGCGGAGCGGGTCAAGCAGGCTCGTCTGGATCGAGAAGAGGCAGAGCGTCAGCGCCGGGAGCAGGAGCGAAAGCGTGAGGAGCATCGAAAGCTATATAATGCGGAGGTAGACCGGACCTTGGCCCTTGTCAATTGCGCAGAAGACTACGAAATCGCATGCAGAATCAGAAGCTATGTCTCAGCTATGGAAAAAGCGCACCCAGAGCAGGATCTCTCAGAATGGGCATCTTGGGCGCATGCAAAAGCAGATTGGTACGACCCTACAATCGCAAAAGAGGATGAGCTCTTGGGTAAGCGGGAACATGAGAAAAATCAGAAAGATAAAGGACCCGAGCATAAAGGCTATTGGTGGTAAAATGGGGGTATCATTAGACTAATAAACCCATTTGTTATTACAAAAGCAGTCATTGAAGAAGAGGCCGAAATTTGGATGTCTCATTTTTGAGTTCCAAATTTCGTCCTCTACTCATCCATCCAATACCTTGAATTTCTAACCCTTTATAAAATATTATATATACGCTACAAAAACACCACATGCTGCCGAAAAAAGCCTTTTATAAAAATAAAAAAATTGCAAACTAATCGAACAAATCGGTTTGAATCGCACAACATTTTATTTTTTACCACACAATTTTTGCGTTTTTGTAAAAGCACTGTCCGATTCGCATTTATTATTGCTTGTAAAGCCCGTAAACAAAGCCTGTATATAGAAAATGCCGGTGGTGATCCGAATAGTTTTGTTCAAATTACAACCGGTATTCAAGTTTTCTGGATCATTTCACTTCATTCTTTTGCAAATGCAAAAATAATTGTTTCCAACAATCGTTTCATCCGTTCCCACTCATCAGGTAAAAACACGTTCTCTCCTTTTTCAATCGCTTTGCACAACGTATAAAATTTTTTCTTTATTTCGCCTTTTTGTGATATTACACCCTGATATATTGCTTCTTCAATTTTATCCGCTATTTTTATCTTCTTTCTTGATTCCCACTCAATGGGGAAATATTCATCGTTTTCTTTAATGATTGAGTCCGGCAAATAAAGTTCAATCGAACATGCCTTTTTATTAATATTGTCAAACATTATTGTCCCATTAGGTGCTAAAGTAGGATATTTGCGATATAAAGGCAGATCTGGATATGTTAAAATTTTAAAATTGTCAGGCCAATGATTTATTTCATTTAGCAATGTCCTTTGACTTTGATAGCCTTCTGCATCATTATCGAAGATGGCAATAAACTTCGACTTGAGTCTCGAAAAATAGAATGTCTTTATGTTGGCAATAATAAAAGAGGTTCCACCGGCTCTTTTTGCTCCATTTGCCTCTTCAAAATCCATAAAATAAAACAGATCCGAGAGATGGGGATATAGCTTTTGCATTACAAACTCGAGAATATCTTTATCACTTGTACCCTCAACAAGAACTATAGTTTTCTCAACATCTTCCGTGGCGGATATAGCTTGGGGTATGCAATCTTCATCCCAATAACCTAAATTTGAAAAGTCAAGTCTTATCTCGTCATTACTATCGCAACAGTCTAAAATAAGTCGAACAATGTAGGCTATATGTATAAATTCCGTATTCAATCCATAGAAAGAGTCAGAGTAAGAACTTGCCATAGAATAAAATATTATTTTATCACATTCTGTAGTTATGCATGCTGGCAAAGTAGAATTATGTTCGTTTATGTTTCCATTTTCTAACTGGTAGGAAACAATTTTATGCATGGCATTTTTCCACTTTTGATATGTTACTTTTTTTCGAATTCGTCTTTGAATTTCCTCATCACGTTCGTTAAAATCAATACCTAAATGATATAAGAAGGCTGAGTAGTCAATGGCTTGCAACATATTTTCATTGAATACTTTTTGAAAATTTTCCATGCTAAAACCTTGAGCTTCGAGTCGTTCTTTGGCGTCCTTAACTGTCGTCTTATACACATATCGTGTATACAGATCTGAGTCATCATCCTCAGGGTCTACTTTGCAGTTTGGAGTAATAATTAGATTTTTGACAGAAAACAGCAGGCTGACAATATAACTATCTACATAATTACGAAACCAAAACAATGACAATTTTTTTATATTAATATCTGCATATTCGCTCATTAATAAACCCTCATCCAAATTTATTTTCCAATCTCATAGTTGCGATTACATGATCATATTATATCATATTTTAAGTAATTTTTAAATTTTATGGCTACCACATATAGCAAGTAGTTGCTACCGGTTTATAACTCAAATTTTTTCAAGGGAGTTGATAACATAAACAAGAAATACACAGAAGGACAAAAGCAAGTCGTTCCTAATCAATTTACAAACAGCGAGTCGGTGGCCAACATTGTTTTCGCAACTGATATTCGCCGAAGTACAATTTACGCATGGACTAAATCAGCACGAGAAAACAATAACCCAAAATATCTATTACGATGTTGCAACAGTTGATACAAGACATGGATCTTATCAGTATCCATCAGGCTGCAAAGAACCTATATGATAAAAACAACTCCGATAAGGACATCGATGACGACAAGTCGGTGATTGAATCTTTTTTTCTCAAGCCTAAAGCGTGAGGAACTGTACAGAACAAAATACTGCTCTGAAAGCGAGTTCAGAACGGTATTAGACAAATATATGATTTTCTATAACGAACAGCGGCCTTAAGCAAAGAACGGATACAAAACACCAATCAAGAAAGAACTGGAATATTATAATAGGCAAGCGTTTTTAGAGACAAATTCAGATTAGACATAAGGGTTCGGATTTTAAAACTTTTTTGTTTTCATCACTCTGTTTTTAACTTTTTTGATTTTTGTGTCCAGTTTGAAGGCGAAGAAAAACCGGCTAAAATCCGCATAAATAAGACTTTACAACAAAAAACACTATTGATGTTCAATCCCTAGGGGCTTAGATTTCAATGATGTTTTCAAGATGTTAGCTTTTAATGAAACGATATTTGTGTTGTCTCAATGCAAAAGCTTGCTCTCCGCCTTCGAGGATTTCACAAATATGTTCCTGTATTCCTTTGCTATTTAATATGCCTGGAACAATTTCTCCATCATCATAAACAGGAGAATTGTTCTCGATTGAACCACCACGGTATTCAAAGTGATACTGTCTATTGGGGGCATTTCTTCCGTCTTGATTCGCAACTATAACCAATTCAGCATCACCACCAAGGACAATATTGGCATTATGCGTAACAGTAATAATTTGTCTATCAACCTTCTTCTCTTTAATAAATCGTATCAATTCGTCAAAAATTGACCTGTTGTCAAGGTCATCCTCTGGCTGATCTATAAGAATCGGGCACTTACTTTCGGCAAGGCTAATAAGAAGCCTAAGTAAGACCAAAGCTTTTTTGCCTGGTGACATATCTTGTATATCGTCATTATCCATTCTGACAACATAGTCTATGTTATACCAATCAGATAAGATTTCCCTGAGAGCAGATTCCGCAGTATACCCACTCTTTAGCTGCAGTGATTCTTTTGAATTATTAAGGATAGCTTCGATAAATGCCGCAATATGCTCTGTAGATAATGTATTTTCTGTTATGTCATGAAGATTAAAAGCAGAAAATCTATTTATTGACTTATTATTTAATATTTCCGAAATTTTCCGAGAAAACTGTTCAATTCGGAACACCTTTCTTACGGAAAACTCCAACTCACCTGTAGAAGACACAAAGCCACTGTTAACGCTATCCACATAAGCAAGATATATTCGGCTAAAGGCAGAAAACGATTGACTTAACTCGTTCAGACCTTGTTTATACTGTGCCTGCAGTGTGTTTAGGCGGGCTTTATATTCGGAAAGTTTTGTCAGACGTTCTCGCTCGTGCACAATAGCAGCGGACAGTTTGCTAATCCGCTCATTGCCCTCCATTTTAGGCTTTAATGTACTGACGATTTCTTCATACTTACTAATAGCCAACTCAATATCTTTGCACTGTTTACGGGCTCCTTGCAAAATTTCCTCTCGTTTGGTAGACCAAGCTTCATCAGCAATCTTTTTTACTTCATCAATGGCCTCATTGAGCAGTTCATTGAAAATCGCTAAGGGACTATTCGGAAGGACATTAATATCTAGAACAGATTGAATTCCTTGTATCAATACTATTTCTTTAGTCGCTGCAGAAAGAGTTTCCCTTGAGGCTTTAGCGTTTTCTACAGATTTTTGATATTCTGCTATTTCAGCTTCTGTGACATCGTATTCTTTACTCAATTGTTCTAATTGGGAATTTAATTTTGTCAGCTCAGTTTCAATTGCCCCTTCATCGCCAATTTCTTTGCATCGCTCACAAAGTTCATTCCGGTCATCAACAATCTTTAAAAAATCAACGATTAATTTTGCTATTTTCTGTTTCTGTTCGGAAATTTGTTCAAGCATCAAATGGTATGCTTCGTTGCATTTTTCATCTTGTAAAACGATATCTTGGATGATGGTATCAATTTCCGTAGTTTCCTGTTCTTCATCACTAAGACGGTTTAAGTATGTTTGTGGTATATAAACGATCTTTCGTTCTTTATCTCTATCATCGCTACAAATACCGTCACGCCAGTAAACTTTTAACTCTGGAATTCGTCTGACATTTGTTGTTGCGGTTTCCTGTTTTTTCTCTACTTGCTTTTCATCAATTTCCATTGCCATATTATGAAGAAGCAGAGATTTTCCGGTTGATTTTCCTCCTATGATACATGTGAGCTTATCACTAAAATATATAGGTTCAGGTGAAAATTTATCATTTTCTGCTATCTCCACTCGGTCAATCACATAGTATTCGGGCTTTTCATCAGGGATGCTGCTACTAATTCGAATTCGTTCTTTGGGTTCATAAAGGACTTGCTTTAATCCTTCAAAAGTAGGATCGGCTTTAATCCAGCAAAAGCGATCATCTGCTGGAGCAAACACTTTTTCATTGCTATGTGCATCGCAACCATGAATGCAGGCCATTAATGAACCACATTTTTCTTTTACAATGTCTATGTCATCAGGCCCGTCTCCAAGGAAATATGCTATATCTTTTGGATTGGATGAAAACACCATGTCTGAAAGTTGATAAATTGCCCTCCGTGTAGCCTCTAATTGCGAAACATCACCTACAAAATAATCGCTATGAGCGCGCAGCATAGAAGCACCATCTGTGCTGCTATTTGACACCACAATAATCGTTTTTCCTTTTAGTTGGGGATTGCGAGAAAAAACATCTAAGAGTGTATCTATCGAAATGACAAATTGGTTTGATCCAATCAAAAGGGCTTCATTCTCACTTAGAGATGAATCGCCATTGAAATCACGGCCAAACCTAATTAGCTCAGCTTTTGTGGCACTATACTGATTGCCCTTATATTGAAACTTTAAATGTGCAAAAAAACGGCTCTCTAATTCTCCGACAATGCTTGGATCAAATAAGCAATGTATATTTATGGGGGAATCTGACGCAATTGGTGTCATTCTCAACTCTACATTAGGAAAGACAAGTTTAACACTATCAGGGAGCCGTTTGTCAGTACAAACTTTAAGGTAGTTATCTACAGAAAGATAATCCGTGATTGCTATAGCACAAATTGAGCGCAAAGGATTGCTCCCATCACCAATATAGTTAGAGATAGAAGTATAGAAGTTATCCCATTTTTCATCAGTTGTTTTTCCTGTATATTGATCCTCTTTTTTAGTGAATGGGGTATGCAAGTGCATTTCCCATCTTCGCCATTCAGAGCCTCTTTTACTTGCCATAATTGTCAATCCTTCTTTCCTTATCTTTAGGGAAAGGTAGATAAATGAAAATTCCCCTTGGTATGCGATGAGATGTATGAACTAATTGTTCATTTCAACATCGACTTACATCCTACTACATTAAGCAAAAGTTTTTTTAATTATACCACAAATTGCTATTTTTCTCAACAAAAAAGCAGGTACAGAGAAACACCGGCAGCACATAGTCTGTCAGCATTTCTCTGTACCTGCTTCTTAGTGAAGTGGCTGCGTGATCTCAAATCCTCCGATAAAGCGGATGCGGATTTCCTCTTTGGAAAGTACGGTGATCCTTTCAATGATGCGGTATACTAAGGCATCGGAGTATTCTGTTAGGTCGAGATGCTCTGCGGAAATTAGCCCCATAACTTCTTTGGCCTTGGATTCCATTGCCTCGGAACGCTCTGCGGTATATTCAATCCGCTTTTTCTGCTGCTTCAGTTTGAGGATGGTTTCGCTGATTTGTTTTAGCTTATGGTCGATGATATCGTTTTCGTCAACTGCCAGAACTGGCAGCCGGTCAAACTCTGTTTCCAGTTCCTTGATTTTGTTCTCTATTACAATGGGGCTGGCTTCTTCCTTTTCTCTGGCAATGCAGTGTATCAGGGTATCCTGCAGTGCCGCAGCCATTTCTTTTTGCTGGCCATGTATTAGGGAGCGAATGGCTTCCAGTATAGCAGTGTGGAGGGCGGCTTCTTCAAGGCTGGATGATTTTCCACAGGATTTCGGTCCGAACTCCAGCCGGTTAATGCACCGCCAGACAATTTGCTTCCGCCCGTGGATGTTCCATGTTACCCTGCGGAAATAACAGCTGCAGTCCCCACAGACCAGTCTTTCGGATAGGGCATATTTGCTGGTAAACCTGCCACGGTTGGTTTTGGCCTTCTTTGTGTTGGCAGGCTTTTTACTATTCCTGCGTGCAATTTCCTCTTGGATTCTGAAAAACATTTCCCTTGGGATGATGGCCGGATGGTTATCTTTAATGTAGTATTGCGGGAGCTCGCCGTTGTTTTTCTTTATCTTCCCATCGATAAAGTCGGCAGTATAGGTTTTCTGGAGGAGAACATCGCCCATATATTTTTCGTTCTGTAAAATCCTCTGGATGGACTCGGTGCTCCATTTTTTGTTTCCTGTGGCGGTCAGGATTCCCATACGTTCTAAAGTCTTTTTGATAGCAATCAGGCTGTCACCATCCAAAAAGTTTTGCGCGATCAATCGAATGATTTCTGCTTCTTCCGGTACAATTTCGGGTTGGCCGTCAGATCCTTTTCGATATCCTAAGAAATTCTTGTATCGGAAGGTGAAACGCCCCTGACGATAGCCCATGCGAATTCCTTTTGTAACATTTCCGCTGATGGACTCACTTTCAGCTTGTGCAAAGGAACTCAGGCAGGTTAGGATCATCTCGCTGTTCATATTCGAGGTGTCGATATTTTCTTTCTCGAATATAACGGGGATACCCCAGCTTTTGAGGATTCGGACGTGCTTGATGCAGTCGAGGGTGTTCCGGGCAAACCGGGAAATGGATTTCGTCAGGATGAGGTCTATTTTCTTTTTCCTGCAGAGCTCTATCATTTCGTTGAACTGATCCCTTTTCTTGGTGCTTACACCGGATATTCCGTCATCTGCGAAAATTCCAGCAAGCTGCCAGCCATCATGATGAGTAATTTTTTCGGTGTAGTAGTTCACCTGCACTTCGAAGCTGTTTTGTTGTTCTTCTTCCTCGGTGCTTACTCGGCAATAAGCCGCAACCCTCAGCTTTCGTTTTCGCTTTCGCAAATCGCCCAGCATAGGGTTTGCCGGGATTTCCATGACTATTTTTTGCGGCATGGGAAGTTCTCTCCTTTCAAACAGTTTTTCCATTCAGCAGCTGAAACTGTATGGTGCCATCCGGCTGAAGAATAACTTGTTTCACGGTCTGCTCGAAAAGTTCCCGATCCAGCCCTTCATCGTTGCTATGATCCTGAAAAAGAGTTTTTATTTTGATGGTGAGGTGATCGGATTCCTTAATACTGCAGGTCTTATACTTTTCGGCAGCGCACTCTAAAATGAGGGAAAGTAACCTGTCCGCATCCACTTCACGTTGATCCAGCAGCTGATTGATTTCATTAGTCAATCGGGCCGCCTGTATGGATAAGCTGTTATTGGCGGATTGTTCGGGTTCCGCCATCTGTGGGTTCCGGCAAACGGCCAGTAGTTTTTCTGTGACCGCCTGCAGCAGTTCGTTGTCGGCAATAGGGCCAATTTGTATGTTGCAGTTCTTGCATTCCCAAAAAATACGTGGAAGGCTTTTGCTATTTCGAATTAGACGGGAACCACATCGTGGACAAAATATTGTCTTTTGAAAAAGTCGGATGGATGATTTTGGAGATGCTTTACACGCTTTGAGATTGGCTATCCGTGTTGCCAACTCCTCGCTAATAACAGGTGGAAAACCATTTCCACTCCAGTAGCGTTCATCATCCAATATTCTGGATATCATGTTTTTGTTCCAGCCATCTGCATTTTCCCGGTATTGCAAGCCGGTTTGCTCTGCTGAATTTGCCAGTTGCTGTAGAGACGCTCCAGCAAGATAATCGTGGAATATGTTTTGGACAAGGGTGCTTTCCTCTGGAACAATTTCCATTACTCCATCGGCCATGCGATATCCGAATGGGAAGTAACGTTTTTTCTTCATTCCTAACACCTCTCTTCATCGAGCACCAGCCCGTTAGTAAGGTGAAAACAAAACCTTTCGGGATAAACAATGATTTTTTGCACCATGCTTTTGAACACGGAAGGTTCAAATTCCAGCATAGACTGGGCTTCTTCCAACAGTTCCAGCAGCAGTTTGGTGTTGTCAACGATACGGCTAACCTTGTCCGGTCCTTGAAGCTGCCGCAGTTCCCGCCGTAGTTCCTCAATTTTTTGGTTGTTGCGGTTGCTTCGTTCTATAAAAATAGCAGAATCAATGCACCCCTTGGTCTGTAACCTTGTGAGCGAATGATTCTGCTTGACTAATTCAGATATTTTTTCGTTTACTGCTATGATATCTGGTCTGGCAAATATAGTTTTTGTTTGCAGTTCCGATAGTTGGTTCAGCATGGTTTTCAAAATGAAATCCTTGTTGTCCAACAGCTTGTTATATACTCTTAAAAATGCCTGATAGACTTCATTTTCCTCTATAATTTCCATCGGGCATAGTTCTTTATTCTGCAAATGCTGATAGCAGGTCCACCGGACAGCTTTGGCGCTGGGGCGGCGATGAAAGGTCGAGCCGCAAAGGGCACATTGCATGGTTCTGCTGAGTGGAAAGCTGCGGATAGCTGTTTTGGAAATATGTTGCTCTACTCTTTGTTTAAGCAGCTTTTGCACAGCTTCAAAAGCTTGGCGTGGGACAATTGCCGGATGAGAATTTTTAATGTAGTATTGAGAGATTTCTCCTTTGTTTCTCTGGTGTCTTAGTGGAAGTTCATCGGGGGTAAACCGTTTTTGAACCAGTGAATCGCCAATGTATTTTTCATTCGTCAAAATATATCGAATGGTTGATCGATGCCATCTTTCAGTTCTTTTGTTTGTAATTTCTACTTCCATTGCATTGATCTCTGCCGCAATTTCTTCTATGCTTTTTCCCGCAAGATAACTGCTGAAAATGTATTCGACAATTGGTACTTCCTGCGGATCGGGTATTAAGGTTTTGTTTTTCAGGATATACCCAATCGGGGCACTGCAGGTAATAAAATCGCCGGATTTCATTCGGCGTCGATAACTCCATTTGAGGTTTTTCGAGATAGAGAGGGATTCTTCCTGGGCTGCGGCTCCTAAAATACTCAGCAGCATTTCGCTGCCCATGTTTCCGGTGTCGATTTCTTCTTTTTCAAATTCCACCGCAATGCCAAGCTGTTTGAGCTCCCGCACCGTCTGGATACAGTCGATGGTATTCCTTGCAAACCGGGAAATGGATTTGACGAGGATGCGGTCGACCTTCCCGGCACGACAGTCGGCAAGCAGGCGCTGAAAATCATTCCGCTTGTCGGCTATCATGCCGGTGACCGCTTCATCCGCATATAGCCCTGCGAATTCCCATTCTTCTTTCGATTTAATGTAACTGGTGTAATAGTCTACCTGGGCGGCAAAGGAGTTCAGCTGGTCGGCTGAATCGCTGCTCACACGGGCATAAGCTGCAACCCGTAGCTTTTGGGCCTGTTCTGCTATTGGCTGTATAACTTTGACCTGCGGCACCTTTGCCACCACCTTTCCCGTGGACATCTTTTTTGTCACACACAACACTACCACAAGCGGTTCTGGATAGCTATCACGACAACCACTAAATATTGAACTGCGAAACGCCGTACTTTTCGGCAATAGCAACATTCGCCTGCCGACAGTATTCCAATGTGATTTTCTTTTGTTCTAACAGCCGTTTTAATGCGGAGAATGCTGCAAAGTATTTTATTTCATTGATCACCTTTTCACTTGGGGTTTGTAAGGTATAGGGTATGTCCATAAAAATTTCACCATGGCAAACGGAGGCCCTTCCGAGCCGCCCTCTGGAAAAAGCGATTTTCCAGACCTTTGATGTAAAGTTCATACCGCAGGTCGCTCTCGGTGGTGATCAGCACCGTATCGTGATCCTGCAAAAACTCCAGTATTTGAATCAGGATGGCGGGATCGTGGCTCAGACGGGTTAAATCCCGCACAAGCACAGCACGGACAAAGCCGCCCTGCACATTCCGCATCATCTGCTTCAGGCCCATCCGTGCCATGCTCCTGCCGGATCCCATATCCTGCGAGGTACCAACGACGATGTATTCCCGTCGCTCGGCTTCCTCTAAGAGGTTCCGCATCTGCTGAATCAGGACAAACATCCTTTTGTCGCTGCTTCGGCTGTATAACCACATGGGGCGGTCGGAATAAGGACATTCCGCAGCCGTTTTTTCTTTCTTATCCATCTATGTAAACTCCTTTACGGCATAAAATAATCCGGGCCTTTCTTTGCCCGGATAAATTCCTCCACATCTTCAATTTTTCTGGTGATCCGAAGATTCGGCAGAGTTTCCAGCACAGCCTTGTGATACCGCTCTCCGGGCGCTGCCCGGTGATCCAGAATGCTCACCACGCAGGTGTCGGTTTCGGTGCGGATGGCCCGCCCAAAGCCCTGACGGAGCTTTACCTGCATATCCGGGATAATGACAGCCCGGATGTAATCCTGCAGGGTTGGGTACTGCTCCCGTTCCGCTTCGCTCAAGGGATCGGGAACAGGAAACGGCAACCGCACGAGTATGAGGGACGACACCATATCGCCGGGAAAGTCCACACCTTCCCAACAGGAGCCCGCCGCAAACAGCACGGCGTTGCTGGCCTGCTTGAACCGGTGAATCACATCCTGGGAATGCCGCCAGACTTCCATCAAAGGAAAGGACAGCCGGTCCTTCACCTGGTTATAAACAGAGCCCATAAGGGAATAGGAAGTAAAAAGCACCAGCGTGTGTCCGTGCGTGGCTTCCACTAAGCGGCAGATCTGCTCTGCCAGACACCTGATTTCCTTTTCGCTGCCCATCTGTGCTCTCGGCAGGTCGCCGGGGATGTAGAGAAGGCAGTTTTCCTCGTAGTTGAAAGGCGAAACCGCTATAAAATCCTCCACCTGCCGGGTTGCAGACAATCCCATGACCTTTTTGGTGCGTTCAAAGCTGCCTCCGGCCATGAGAGTGCCGGAGGTCAGGATGGCTGGGATGTCCTTCAGCCACAGCGCCCGGTTCAGCTGCTCCGGCATCTCCCGGCTGGCAGCACAGAGACTGGGATTCCCGGCCCGGTCGTACTGAATGTAGAGGATGTATTTGCGGTCCCCGGTAAAAAAGAGGTTGAGGGCCTGTTCTGTTGTTCCCAGCCGGTGGGTGATCCACCGGGGAAGATGTGGGGTAAGCTGTTTTTGGGTTTGCCGGAGAAGGGAGAGGCAATCCCGAAGGGCCGCTTCCCGGTCAGGCGTTAAGATGAAAGCGGTACGCTGGGCTTCTTCCAGCAGTTCGCCCCGGCACATAGCCCCCATGAGGGCAGTAAACTTTTCTTTCAGCCGCTGGGCTGCAAGGATATATTTTTCTTTTGCCAGCAGGTCGCAGAGTTCACGGAAATCCTCCGCCGACAGGCTTTGCCCATACATTTGGCGGGCTGCGTCCGGCAGCTTATGGGCTTCATCAATGACCAAAGCCCGGTAATCGTTGAGTAAAGGCCGGAGTTCCTGTAGACGATGGGCTGCATCGGCCAGCAGATAGTTGTGATTGCAAATCTGGACGAAGATCTCCGCACTTCTGGCTTCTCTCAGATATTGGTGGTACCGGCAGGTGTTTCGCAGAGAACAGCTTTTCTCGCAAACCTTGGGGACGCATACCTGCCGCCGGTCAAAACCACTGAGGCCGGTTACGGCGTCTAAATCGTAATAGATGCGAAGGGAGATCAAGGCCTCCAGCTGCTTCGCATTCTTTTTCTTCTCCTTTACAGCTTCCAGCCGCCGGGCAAGACGGGCGTCGCAGACAAAGCGTTCTTTCCCTTTTCGCACCATCGCCCGGATGGGTTTTTGAATAATGCGGTTCTCCAGAAAAATCCGGGATAGAAATGGGATGTACTCCCCGATGATGGCGTCCTGCAGGGCAACACTGGAGGTGGAGACCACCACCGGCTGGGAACCGGCAGGCCCATGGGGTGCAAACTTTTTCAGTAAAATGCAGGCAGTCAGGTAGGCGTAGGTCTTGCCGATCCCGACCCCTGCGTCGCATAAAGCGATATTGTTTTTGAGCAGGGTGTCCAGCATGGCGTGGCAGAGGGTAATCTGTTCCTCCCGCACAGCCAGCCCGTTTTGGGGAAGAAGGATTCGGAAAATCCGTTCAATCTCCCCGTGGGCCTGCTCCTTTAAAGTAGGCTTGTTCATTTCGGCACATTCTCCTTAGAGCCATTGGCTCTTGTGCGTTGGCGGCAAACTAATGCGGCGCAGAAAACCTGCGCCGCACGGATTCGCCGTCAACAGCAATCTGAATAAAAAGGTTTGATTTTGATGTGCCGTATTTGCTGCTCGCCTCCCCGGCAACCTTGGGAACCATACGGGCAGGCTTGCAGTTTATACTTATTCTGAATGAAAACTTGTTTTCATTTCAGCCTGTCGAAAAAGTCCGGCTTAAGTTGGGCTTTTTTTCGTAAAAGTGGTA
>ERZ1673750.851-NODE-851-length-18916-cov-5.749801_pt1 | contig 18916 bp, 18 predicted proteins | sample MGYA00580203_ERZ1673750 | MGnify/ENA primary metagenome ERZ1673750 (study PRJEB41218, sample SAMN15661763) | gut metagenome | host: Homo sapiens | place: Canada: London | collected 2015-08-20/2019-03-30 | study: EMG produced TPA metagenomics assembly of... | reverse complement strand
AAGTCCGTCGCTAACGTTGATGTATATATCTAGTACGCCATCAAGCGCTAGGAAGGCTTCGCTCACAGCAATCCTCTTGTTAGCCGAGTCATCAAGTGTTCTTTCAAACCATTGTGTTGCGGCAGTTATTTGCGGATTAAGTGAATTTACTATGATGTAGCGTGAAATGGATGCGATTCTTTCTGCACGCATAGGATTTCTCTTGTATGGCATGGCAGATGAACCGATTTGATTCTTTTCTAGTGGCTCTTCTATTTCCTTTAAATTTGCTAATAATCTTAAGTCACCTGAGAACTTGTATGCACTTTGAGCTATTAGGCTAAGTACATTAAGTATCTTGGCATCTATCTTTCTTGTATATGTTTGTCCGCTTATAGTTAAAACTTTGTCGAAACCAAGTTTTTTCACTATAAGTTCATCGACTTTCTTTACTTTTTCTTCGTCATTGTCAAAAAGTTCCATGAAGGAGGCTTGTGTGCCTGTAGTTCCTTTTGATCCAAGTAATTTGTAATCTGCTAATAATTTATCTAGCTCTTCTAGGTCCATGTAAAGGTCTTGAAGCCATAGCGAGGCTCTCTTGCCAACAGTAGTTGGTTGAGCTGCTTGATAGTGAGTGTAGCCAAGTGTATCAAGGTCCTTGTACTTCATGGCAAAGTCTCTAAGATTCTTCATAACAGTTAAAACTTTTTTTCTGATAAGCTTAAGAGCTTCGTGCATAGTGATAAGGTCTGTGTTATCACCAACGTAGCAGCTAGTTGCTCCTAAGTGAATGATTGCCTTTGCCTTTGGTGCTTGAAGACCGTAGGCGTAGACATGGCTCATAACATCATGACGCACAAGCTTTTCTCTTTCTTTTGCGACTTCGATGTTAAGATTGTCCTTATTAGCCTTCATTTCTTCGATAGCTTCATCTGATATGTCTAGACCCATCTCTTTTTCTGCTTCAGCAAGGGCTATCCACATCTTTCTCCATGTTTTAAATTTATATTCTTCTGAAAATATATATTGCATCTCTTTTGAAGAATATCTTTCTGAGAACGGCGATATATATTTGTTATATTTGTCCATCTTCCACCTCTGTTGGATAATTACCAGTAAAGCAAGCGTTGCAATAATCACAACGTCCTTCTACAAGTTCCTTAAGGTCCTCTACCTTTAAGTAACCAAGCGTGTCACAGCCAATGTAATCTCTGATTTCATCTTGTGTATACTTAAACGCAATTAGCTCCTTATTTGTCGGCACGTCAGTACCGTAGAAGCATGGATGTAAGAATGGTGGCGAGGATATTCTAACATGAACTTCCTTAGCACCAAGCTCCTTAAGCTGCTTTACAATATTTTTCATAGTTGTTCCTCTAACGATTGAATCATCAACTAAAACTATCTTTTTATCTTTAACCTCATCTTTAAGAATATTTAGCTTGATAGAAACGCCTTGTGATCTTTGATCTTGACTAGGCTTAATAAATGTTCTACCAACATAATTATTCTTGATGAAAGCGATTGAGAATGGTATATTAGCCTCTTGTGCATAGCCATAAGCTGCTGGTGTACCTGAGTCTGGAACGCCAACAACAACGTCAGCATCGACTGGATATCTCTTGTGAAGCATCCTACCTGCATTTAATCTTGCTTCGTAGACGCTAATGCCGTCAATGGCTGAGTCAGGTCTTGCAAAATAAATGTATTCAAATATACAAGTGGATTTTTTAGCTTCATATTTATATACAGATTTAATGCCTTCTTCAGTAATAATAACGACTTCACCTGGTTCAACATCTCTTATGAACTTTGCTCCAACTGCATCAAGAGCGCATGATTCGCTCGATACGAAGTATGTATCTTCTTTTTGACCTATACAAAGCGGATGAAAACCGTTTGGATCTCTTGCAGCGATAAGCTTTTGTGGGCTTGCTATTGCTAGTGAGTAGGCTCCAACTATCTTTGGCATAGCCTTGACAACTGCCTCTTCAACAGATTTTGACTCAAGTCTAGCTCTTGCTATAAGATAAGGAATGATTTCAGAATCAGAAGTCGTTTGGAAGATGGCTCCTGTTTGTGAAAGTTCATCCTTAAGTGCTTTTTGATTAACAATATTGCCGTTATGAGCGATGGCTAAAGTACCTTTCCAATAGTTTATAACTAGTGGCTGAGCATTAGTAACGGTTGAATTACCTGAAGTTGAGTATCTAACATGGCCAACGCCAAGATTGCCATTGAGTTTAGCTAAATTTTCTTTATTAAAAACATCATTAACTAGACCCATGTTTTTATAAACCTGGATATTTTGGCTCATTTTAGTATCTGTTACAGCAATACCACAAGATTCTTGGCCCCTGTGCTGCAAAGCGAATAGTCCGTAGTAAATCAGAGTTGAGACGTCTTCGTGCTTAAGTGAATAAGCACCGAAAACGCCACACTCTTCATGCATTTTATCAAACATTACTTTTCTAGTCCAAGTCTTCTCATGACTTCGTGGTAAGCGTCTTCAACATTACCAAGGTCACGTCTAAACCTGTCTTTATCAAGCTTTTCGTTAGTTTCGTAGTCCCAAAGTCTCATAGTATCTGGACTAATTTCGTCAGCTAAGATGATCTTGCCATCATATCTACCAAATTCAAGCTTGAAGTCAACTAATCTTATGCCAACAGATTTAAAGTGCTTGCAAAGGTAGTCATTTACCTTTCTTGCATAATCTTTTATAGTCTCTACTTCTTCTTTAGTAGCAAGACCTAATGCTGTTGCATAATCATCGTTGATGAATGGGTCATCAAGTGGATCTGACTTGTATGAGAACTCAACTATTGGGTGAAGTAATTCTTTACCTTCTTCAACACCCATCCTCTTAGAGAAGCTGCCTGCAGTTACATTTCTAACAATAACTTCTAGTGGAACTATCTCAACAGCCTTAACTAAAGTGTCTCTGTCGTTTAGTTCTTCAATGTATATTGTTGGTATACCTTCTTTTTCTAGTTTTTGGAAGAAGAAGTTACTCATCTTGTTGTTGACTACCCCTTTGCCAACTATAGTTCCTTTCTTCTTGCCGTTAAATGCAGTAGCGTCATCCTTGTAAGATAAGATAAATTTTTTAGGGTCATCAGTTTTGAAAACCTTTTTTGCCTTACCTTCATAAACTTGTTCTAACTTTTCCATGTCGTCATCCTCCTTAAAAATTACATTCTAATTATATCACTAAGAAAAATATTTTTCAATCATTATAGAAATATTTTTACAAAAAATATAAGGACTTAATCACTAAGCCCTTATATATCATCTATTTACTTCTTTGTTATTTCTTTACTATCTGTAACAACCCATATATTTGCCTTTTCTTTATTAAGTTCAACTTCTTTTTCTTTCAAAGTTAATTCTACTTCTTTTTGCGTATCAACTAAGTTTATAGTATAGATAATGGTATTTCCACTGTCTTTTTTATCTTTTACCTCAAATTTGCTATCTGGATATATTTTAGCTAGATATTCATAAAGAACGCCTTCACTGTCAAATAGATATGGTTTCTTTCCTTCTTCCAATTCACTAATTAGTTCATCGTTAATAGCCGGATATAAAACTTCTTCATTATTTGTATTTTTATTGTTAATCAATTTATATGCTGCAAAAATTATTACAATAATTAATATGGCATATATTATTTTTTTACTTTTACTCATTTATTATTCCTCCCTATTTAAAATCATAAGAATTTAAATCTCTTATACTTCCTTTACTACGCCTCAATCTTTATTTATGATAAGTATTAATTTGAATACTATACTTCAATTTCTTGTCAATTTTGTTGATGATTGCAACTTTATATTCATCATTTTGCTTAGCCTTAACTTTTAATATTATTTCTTTATCAAATGTCTTATCATAAATAATTTTTGTTTTTTCTAGTATTATTACCTCATATTTTAGTCTTGAGCTGCAAGACATCTCACTTAATTTAATTGTAAAGCCATTATGATATGCTGTATCAGGTGAAAACAAATTAAATTTATATATTCTACTTTCAAATCCATCTAAAAGTCTATTATCATTTATATCAATTTTTCTTAATGCAATTAAATCATCTGACACTTTATTAATTTTTTCATATTCATCTTTGTCTATCACTTCTACTTTGTCACTAAGTAGCTCACCTCCATCGTCCAGAGCTTTTACGCTTGATACTACTTTATCATCCGGTTCGACGTTAAAATAAGCAAATGAATTTAAACTCAAAACGAATACAAGTGCTAATGAAATTACACCAAGCTTTGTAATTTTATATGAGCTCATAATCCTCATTCTTTCTAATGTTGGATTTAATTCTAACACAAATTTATTTGCTTTTTTATTTTCTACACTAGACAGTTTAAGCATTGTTTCTAAATACTCTTTTTTTGCTAAATTTGATCCACCCATTTTATTTATAACTAATTTATCACAAAGTATTTCCATATCTTCATCTATATATTTTAGAGCTAAAAGCACAAATATATTGTACCAATAAAAACATGCTAGCATATATTTTAAATAATTTAGCAATATATCGCATTTTTTTATATGCATCATCTCATGATAAATTACATTTTTTAAGATAATATCGTCTTTTAAAATGTATGTTTGCAAAACAATCTTTGGCTTGAAAAATCCATAGCTTACTGGTGTTTCGAGCTTATCATTTATTAAAACTTCTACTTTTCTTTTTAGATTAAATGAACTTATATACTCATTAATACTAAGATTATTGACTTTATTAGCACTTCTCAAAGCTTTATTAGTTTTTATAGCTGTAAATATTAGATATATTAAACACAATATTGCTGCTATCAAACGATTTTTTAAATATAAAACATTTGCGAATTTTATAAGTAATAACTCTGTATACTCATTTAAATTCTTAATAAATGAAAAGCATGCATCTAATATGGGCCCATAACTAGCGTTTTCTATATTTATTTGCACGCCAAAAGGAATAATTAGATACACAAAAAGTAATGACCACATAATTTTATTGGCATATTTTATACTTTTTCTATTAAATGATTTTCTCAATAATAGTATTGCCGCAATTAATAATACACTTTTAATTAATTTGTTAACAGCATTTACTTTAATTATTTCAAACACAGCTTACTCATCCTTAATCTCAATTGAAGAAATAATATCTTTCATTTCTTCTAGCTCTGTATTAGTAATTTTCTTATTGTTTACAAATGCTGAAAATAATTTTACAAATGATCCTTTATAAACTGTATCTATAATTTTCTGTATTTGATTGTTTCCAAGATCCTCTCTTTTAATCACAGGTTTAATTATATAATTTGGATATCTTCTCTTAAGTGCATTTTTTTCTACTAATCTGTTTATAAAGGTGTAACTTGAACTTTTAGAAAAATTATATTTTTCATTAAGTATTTGTGATAATTCTAAAGCAGTTATCTCTCCGTTTTCATCTAGGCAATCGCCTTTCCATAACTCCTCTAAAACTATTAACTCGCTATCTGATAAATTCATATGTACCTCCTTTCTATATTGTATAAAATGCTATCAATCATTATTAGCTTCTATAAACTTGCTTTGATATGTGCAATCTTAGCCACATAAGCAATAAATTGCACATATCAAGCACTAATTCATTTAAAGTTTTATAATTTTACAATTAATCATCAATTCTAAACGAATCTTTTATTTCTTTATGCATAGGTTTTAATTCTTCAATCATTTCTTCTATGGCACCATCATCTCCACTATCTTTATTTATGTGATAATAAAAAGTTTTATCTCCTTTACTTATAAGCTTTTTTAAAAAATAGCCGCCCAAGTCGCTTTTCTTAGAAACAACTATCTCAAAGACTGAGCTAAATGATCTAATTAAAGACTCTCTATCCCTCTTTTCTAAAACAAAACTTATCGTCTTAGTATCTTTATTGCTATCTGCAGTCTCGCTTTTTGAGTCATCTACAACTTCTATCAGCATAACATCGTACTTCCACTCAGGTATTTCAAGAGTAAAGCCATAATCATCACTATGGTATAAATACTTTTCATTAGCATCATTATGTTCACGAATATTAGATTTTTGTTCTTTTCCAATATCTATATTACAAGCTATAGAAAAACAGAGTACTAATATTGCTAACATTAAAAATATAAAAAACTTTTTATCTTTCATAGTTATCACTCCAATTTATTTAAATTTTATATCTACAACACAAAATATTATGCATCAATAAATTTAAATGAATCCATAATTTCTTTGTGCATAGGCTCTAGCTCTTTAATTAAATTCTTAATTCTAGCAATATATTTATCGTCACTGTCTTTTCTATCTTTTATCTCTTTCATGACATCATCTTCTTTAAGCTCTTTGTAGTAATATGTTTTTCCGTCTTTTTCGCCTAATTTTATAAGATTAGAATCTAGTTTGCTTTTTTCTGATACAATAAGTTCAAAAGCAGTATAAAAGCTTATGTCTAAATCTTTTTCTCTCCTTAATATCATAAAATTTATAGTCGTTGCATCATCATATTGCTTCTCATAACCATATTTTTCTGCATCCGAATCATCGTTAACATTAAATAGTTGAATATTATAGTTCCACTCAGGTATTTCAAGAGTAAATCCATAAACATCGTTCTTATATAAATAATAATCTCTATTATTTGTTTCCGTGCTTTTTTCTTTACGATTACAAGAAGTTAAAGTAAATGTGCATAATAAAAGCAAGGCAAATATAAATACTTTTCTTTGCATAGTACTACCCCCTAATTAAAATAGTTAATAAATTTTACTATTTTTTATGTATAAACTCATATTCAGTATTGAATATGATCTAATTTTATTATATACACATTTTTTTGCTTTGTCAAGTATTATTTTAGTCTTTTAATATATTTTTACAAAAATATAAGGACTTAATTTGTAAGCCCTTATATATCATCTATTTACTTTTCTTTTTTTACCCTAATTTTTAATACAAAGTAAGCCTTTTTCGCCTCGTACTCTTCTTCATTCGTAACGTTTACATTTTTAAACTCTATGGTCTCATCGCCATTAACTTTCACTTTATATACGTCTACAAAATTCGCTGGACCTCCATCTCTTAACTCGCCTTTAACTTTAAATTTTTCAAACGTTTTTTCAGCCACATCGTTCTTTGGTGATATAACCCACTCGTCACAGCAATTTCCTGCCGGCAAGACTACTTCTACTTCATCTTTATTTGTGTCTATGTCTATGGTCGTGACATCTGGAGTATCGCTTTCCTCTTTTCCATACATATCTTCTTTCTTTTCTACCTCATAAACTTCGCCATCAATCATTGCGTAATTTTGTTCTGGATAGCCGTCCTCATCTTTTGGAAATTTTGAAGCGATATTACTTGAGCACGCGCTGATAAATAATAAGCTTGATACTAGTAAGCATAAAACAAAAAACATATTTTTCTTAATAGCTTTCATAAAACCACCTTCCTTGTGCTTTCGTCTGATATATCGTTAAGTATATTATATATCTTATCAAAGCCATATACAAGTACTTAAATCTTAAAAATATTAACAAAAAAAGCTTAAGAGACTTATCTCCTAAGCTTAATAACTATAATTTATAATATGCAACGCCTACAAGGCCTCTGCCTGTGTGTACTGCTAGTGTTGGTGCGATTTGTTCTTCAACGTAAATTTTTGCCTTAGCTACTTCGTCTTTAAGTGCTTCCTTAACTAAATTAAATGCTTCAGGATTTGCTCCGTGGCAAATAGCTAGGTAGTAGTCTTTTACACCACTTAGCTCTTCTTTTATCCTCTCGATAAGTTTCTTTTGTGCCTTTGAAAAGCCTCTCACTTTATCGATTGCATAGTAAACGCCGTCCATATTGCATGTGATTATTGGTTTTATATTTAAAAATTGACCGATAACGCCTTGAACCTTGCCTATCCTTCCGCCATTGATTAGATTAGTTAATTCTGGTATAGCAAAGTATGTCTTTGACTTCATATTATCTCTATCATCTGTCATTATCTTGATGATTTCATCAGCACTGTGACCTTCATCTCTTAGCTCAGCTGCTCTATAAGCGTAAAAACCTGCACCTATCGCAATATTTTTTGTATCAAAAACTTTTACCTTTCCATCGTAGTCCATAGCTATAAGATTTGCTAAGTTATTGGCGCCGCTAAGCTTTGACGATAGTGTGATGATTATGACTTCATCTGCGCCGTCTGCAAATTCTTTGTCAACTATATCTTTTATCTCTACTGGAGATGGTGTACTTGTCTTAGGAAACTCCTTATCAAGAAGCTCGTAAAACTCGCCTTTTTCTATATCTAAGATATCTCTATATGATTTGTCTGAGAAATGAACCCATAAAGGTAGCATAGCTACATTTAATTTTTCGTACGCTTCCTTAGGTACATCGCAGGCTGTATCTATAATTAATCCTACTTTACTCATTTGTCCTCCTTAGCATTTAAAAGCTCGTATTTTAATAGTTTTTGTGTAATAACTTTGGTGCAAACGCTGACTATGGCAAGTGTTAAGCCATTTCTCTTGTCAAGATCTATATCAATAGATGCTCTGCCTTTAATTTCAGGGCTGCTTTGCCTATCCAAGATGCTTATAACGAGTCTCATTACTTCTTCCATTTTATTGCAAAAGTAATTGTATGATTCTTCTATAGGGCTTTTATTAAGCTCATGCAATATCCCTTCATCAATCTCTGCTATGCTCAAAATGTTTTTCAAAACAGTAATCACTATGCAATAAACGATGTGATTACGAAAGTAACGCTTTTTGATTGGGCTCGGCATAATTTTGTGCTTTACATAATTATTGACCATGGACTTCGTTAGTTTGTTATCCTCATCAAACATTGCTTCCAAAGCTTTGTTAACTATCTCGACTAGCTGCTCTGAATATATACCAAAGTCAGGCAAGTCTTTGTATCTTGGAAGCTTTAGTTCGCTAAGACTGTTTAATATTTTAACTCTCATATTGCCTCCACTTAGTATTTAATACTACATCCATAGTTTAGCATAACTAGATTACAATGTCAAGTGCTTTTTGATAAATTCTTTAATATCCTCGTAGCTAGCGTCTTTAAATGTTTTGATGTACTCGTAATTCTTATATGAATACTTCGGATCGTAGTAGCTCTTCATCATATCTTTGATAAGTTCTATGTAATCCTTAGCTAAAAGCATCTCCTTGTATTTTTCATATCTTTCCTTGCTAATGAACTTTTTAAACTCTTCAAAAGTTTTTAAAATTTCTTCTTCATTGTCTTTTGGCAAATAATCTTCGCTAATGTTTTTTGCTCTTTCATCAAGAGACGCTTCTATAAGTATTTTATCTGAGCTGAGCATCTTTGTATATAATTTTTCATCTAAAATGATGTCTCCTATCCTTCTTGATTCGCCCTCTGTAATGTATGTTGCATCAGGATCTTTTTTAATCGCTTCATAGACGTATGAGTCAAACATTTTTTGCGAAACTTTTTCCTTTAAGCCAACTGAACCAAAGATGGATCCTCTATGATTCGCATACTTTTCTAAATCCAAAACTTTTATGCCATCTTCTTCAAGTCTTCTAATTATATATGTCTTATGCGTACCAGTTAAACCATATAGGCTAAGGATCTTTATCCTATCTAGGTATTCGTCAAGTTTTTTTGTTATATATTTTCTATATGCTTTGTAACCACCGCCAAGCTTTGAGATGTGCATGCCAAGCGCACGAAAAGTCTTCTCAAGCACAGTCGATCTATATCCACCTCTATCACAATATATGACAATTTCTTCATAATTTTTTTCTAAATCCAAATATTTTTTATAAAGCTCAGGAAGTTTTTTCGATACGTATTCAACGGCCTTTATTTTAGCAAGTTCATAAGACACTCTGTCATATAGTGTGCCCACCTCGCATCTCTCATCGTTATCAAGTATCGGTATATTGATGGCGCCTGGTATGTGAGCGTTTTTATACTCAATTTCGCTCCTCACATCGACCAAGACGATATTATTCAAATTTTCTATATCTTCATAAATTAATTCTTCTAACATAATTTCACCTATAAATATAATACAGCAAATGCATGAAAAAATCAATATGAGCTGCGAACTCCTTGACATTTTTTATAATTATATATATAATAATCTAGTTAATATATATAAAGGAGGACAATATGGATAAACTCATACTCGCAGCTGCACTTTTCATCATAACATACATATTCATGATTAAATTTGTTAATCATAGGCCGCTCGTTGTCGGCATAAGTGCGCTTGTTTTTATAATTTTAAATATAGTGCCTGTTAATACAATTTGGGGTGCTATCGATTTCAACGTACTTTTAATGATAGGTGGAACTATGATGCTTGTATCTTTGTTCTCCGAAAGCTTGATGCCAACAAGACTTGCGGACCTTATCATAAACAAGGTTAAGGACATAAGGCTAATAATACTTTTCTTATCCTTGTTCGCAGGCTTTGTATCAGCCTTCATCGATAATGTCGCAACAGTACTTATGATAGCGCCAGTTGCGATGAGCTTAGCGAAAAAACTAAAGATATCACCAGTTAAAATGATTATAGCAATATCGATTTCATCAAATTTACAAGGCGCAGCAACTTTAGTTGGCGATACATCTTCGATACTTTTAGGAAGTGCATTAAATATGACTTTCTTCGACTTCTTCGTATATCATGGACGCATGGGTATGTTCTGGATTGTTCAAATCTCGGCAATAGTTGCTACTGCCTTCATTTATTTTGCAATTAGAGATATGAAGGGCAAGGTTGATGCGATCGAAGTAACCAAAGTTAAGGACATGATGCCAACATACTTAGTTATACTTATGATAGTTTTATTGATTTTCGCATCATTTATTCCGCAAGAAGAAAAGATAGATATACTAAATGGACTTATCTGCGTTGGCGTAGCTGTGTTTGGTGTAATTTATCACCTACTAAGGCATAAAGATTCGTCCATAATAAAGACTGTTGCGAGCGAAATCGACTTCAACACACTTGGCTTACTTGCTGGACTATTCATAATCATATCCGGTATTGAAAATGCTGGTGTTATAGATGAAATCGCAAAGCTATTCATAAAGCTAGCAGACAAACCGCTTTTATTATACACAGCACTTGTTTGGGGCAGCGTCTTGATCAGTGCCTTCGTTGACAATATCCCTTATGTAGCGACAATGCTACCAGTTCTTTCAGTAATTTCAACGCATGTGCCATTCGACATGACAGTATTTTATTTCGGGCTACTAAGCGGCGCGACACTTGGCGGAAACATCACGCCAATAGGTGCCTCAGCAAACATCGCTTCACTTGGCATACTTAAGGAAGCGGGCTACACCGTTGAGAACAAAGACTTTATGAAGATGAGCGTGCCGTTCACTTTGACAGCAGTCTTAGTCGGATACGTTTTAGTTTGGTTCATATATAGATAATAGTTTAATATAGGCAAAGTAAAAGACCTTAGGAGTTAACTCTTAAGGTCTTATTTTATTTAAGCTTCTTATGATTCTTTAAATTATCTTAATATAGCTTCTTTAACATCTCTTCAAGCTCTTTGTCGTCGATGTCGTCACCTGACTTTGCTTTTTTAAGAAGAACTGTCAATACTTCGATGTAGGCAAAGGCAAGTGATGCCATGATGGCTGAAGCAGTTGTGCCGCTTATTAGACCAGCGACAACGGTTCCTGCGCCTGGAAAGAATTTTAATGCGTTACTTACTATGAAGCGACCAAGATAGGTTGCGCCCATGGTTCCGCCGAGACCTGCGACTAATGAAGCGAGTCTCTTTTTATTAACAGGCACTCCGAAGATGGCTGTGATATGAGCAAGCATGGTTAGCTCCATGGGTACCAGCACCGATGCATCTGAGAATGGTATTGGAACGAAGCCAACTCCAAAGCTTGATGCAATGTATTTTTTCGCCCAACTGCGCGCCTTTTCTGCTTTTAGCTTTAAATCTGCATGTTGGGCATTGTTAAAAGATATTTGGTACTCCTCTTCAAGCGCGTCCATACTTATTTTAACAAGGTCTTCAAGTCCGTGCGCTGAAATAATATTATCACGGTTAATCTTAAGGTTCTTCGCAAGTACTGGAGCAATGGCAAACTCACCCATATTCATATTTTTAATGAAGTCGTAAAAATCTTTTGCCTCTTCAGAGAAGAATTTTGTAAGGACTATGATGACTTTATTCTCCTTACTTAGCGTTCTTATAAGCTCTTCCTCTTCCTTCTCTATCCTAAGTCCTTGGGCATTGATGCAAAAGTAGATGAGACTCAGTTTTTCGTCATCACCCTTCATTTGCATTTCACGGGCAAAGTTTGCTACTTCCTTGTATACTTCAAGCCGCGAATCGTTGTCCAGCTCAAGTCCACGTGTGTCGTATAAAGTAAGAGGCACACCGTCCTTCTCTACCTTGACAATGTTTTTAGTCATGGGATAGCCAACGCCAGTCTTTAGTATATCCTCACGAAACAAGGCGTTGATAAGGGTCGACTTACCTGCACCAGTCTTGCCTAGTACAAGTATCTTCACCTTCTTAAGCTTGCCAAGTTCCTTCTCGATTTTATCGTATAGTTCATCAGCTAGATTTATATTTTCATTCATATTTTTCATATAATCACCTAAATTATATATACCCAAAAGCTATTAATAGATAAGAAAAAGCGTAAAAAGCAAATTACTTCTTACGCTCATTTAGTGTTTATTAAGTTAAAACATTATTTCTTGCTTTCGTCTATCCAAGTTAAAGTGTATTCTCCCCAAGTAACTTCGCCTTTAACTTTATCAAAAGGCATATTTTTAATATATTTCTTAACTGGTGTTTTATATCCAAAATTCCACAAGAATATAACTGGTAAATCTTTTCTTGCAATTTCTTGAACCTTCTTATAGTGAGGTGCTCTATCTTCTATCTTATATGCAATTCTACCAAGATTAAGTTCTTTATCCATCTCTTCATTTGAGTAAGCTCCAAAGTTAATTGATGAATATGATTGAAATACCTCGCTTATTGATGAGATATCAGCTCCATTGTAGAAATTTATAACGGTTATTTCAAAATCTTTCTTATCATGAATTTTTGATATATAATCTGAATACTCTACCTCATCACGATTTAACTTAATGCCAATTTCTTTAAATTGTTCAACAAGCACTTTATATAAGTCGTCATATTCAGCTTTTGTATTTGTAAGATAGCTTGTTTCAAAATAATATCCATCACTATTCATAGTAAAGCCAGCTTCTTCTATAAGTTTTTTAGCTTTTTCTACGTCTCTTTCAGGCATCTTTGCATCGTCATTAAGCGCCCACTCATAAATAAGTGAGATAAAGTAATCTGAAGCTGAGCCTCTGTCTTTGTGAACTTTATCGCAAATTGCTTTTCTGTCTAGTCCATATAAAACCGCTTCTCTTAGCTTAGAGTCTGCAAACTTTCCGCTTTTAACATTAAATTCTATCCCTTCAATTTTTGGGACAAGATAAGATACAAATTTGTACTTATCATTATTGGCAAGCTTATCAACATCATTATATGAAACTCCACCATAATCAATTTCATCGTTTGTCAAGGCTTTGAATTGAGGATCTAGACCATCATAAATTTTAAATACTATTTTATCTAGATAAGGACCCTTGCCAAAGTAAACTGGATTTTTTTCAAGTGTAACTGACTCACCAGCTTTTTGTTCGACAAATTTAAAAGGGCCAGTGCCTATAGGCGCCTTATTTGCAGGATTATTTACAATATTATTACCGCCATATATATGCTTAGGCAAAACATACATCATAAGATCAGCCGTATTTGCTATAAAGGCTGCATCTGCTTGTTTAAGTTTGAATGCAACAGTATTCTTATCGATAACATTCACAGAATCAAGATTAAATAAATAATCACTATAATTTTTATTATTACTATAAGCATCATATGACCACTTTACGTCTTCAGCGGAAAAATCCACTCCGTCGTGCCACTTTACATTGTCATGCAAGTGGAAAACTATAGTCTTGCCATCGTCTTTATACTCATAGCTTTCAGCAAGGTCTGGAATTATTTCTTTCTTTAAATTAAGTTTTACAAGTCCATTAAATACATTTGGAGCGATATTATTTTCAATTACGCTTAAATAATTTACTAGTGGGCAGTATTGTTGTGGTTCTCCAAACAATCCAATTGTTAAAGTGCCTCCTTCTTGTACAGGGCCGTCATCTTCTTCGGCTTCTTCAGCCTCTTGAGGCTCTTCTTTAGTCTCATCATCTTTTGTTTCTTCGGCTACTTTTTCTTCTTCATTAGCTTTTCCTGCATCATCAGCCGGCTTAGAGCAGCCTATAGCAAATGCAGTGAACACTACTAATGCAAGCATTAGAGCCATTAGTCTTTTTAATTTCATAAATTCCTCCTATTATAAATATTTATATAAAGCTAATTTTTCATAGCTTAAATAACAATTTTACTTTTTTTAGATAATTATCCAAAAAAATATCCAAGCGCTAGTAAAAATGATCCTAGTGCCATTAGTGAATATGCAAGCATCTCTAGTAAATTATCTACACTCTTATCATCTTTATATATCTTAATCTTACTTGGTAACTGCAAGGATACTCCTATAAATATTAGTGCAAATGCAAACCCTTTTAACATTTTTCCTCCTTAATAAAAAAGGCGAATATCTCTATTCGCCAAAGTCTTTTATTTAAAAAATTCTGCTAAATCATTGATTACATCTTGACTTAGGTGATTTTCTTTGTCATATATTTCTACTGAAAGCTCATCTGAATCCTCTGGCATCATAAGATGATTAAGTCCCTCATATAACTTATATATCACATGATCTCTACCATTCAAAGCTTTTTCAAACTTATCAAGCTCATCTTTCTTCACTTGGAAGTCCTTTGAGCCGTGCGCTATAAATACATCAAAGTCTGATGATTTTATGTCATCTACTGGACTCACTTGGTTAACTGAATAAACATAAGAAGCGGGCATACTAAAGAAGTTACCTTTAGTCTTTTCTGTCATCGCATCGATTTGCTCTTTAATCTTAGTGATCTCTTTCTTTTGAAAATCAGCAACTGAGCTGCTTACTTCGCCTGAGTCAAGATACTCCATTTGCTGCGTATAAATTATGTCAGTAAACTTCATAGTCGATGCAGAAAGCATTGCTACTTTATTTAAACCCTCTTCTTTCGCAACTCTTGGTGCAAGCATCGCTCCAAGTGAGTGACCAAGTACATATACATCGTCAAATCTAGAGTCCTTCTTAAGCTCTTCTATAGCAAGTTTTGCATCCGACAAAACTTCTTCATCAACATTGTATTCCTTTGGCGCGTTATTTACATATCTCTTATCAATTCTAAGTGTTGCTATGCCAAGCTTTGCAAGGCCATGAGCAAGGTCTCTAAATGGCTTGTTGCCGTTTAGACCAACTGTTTCGTCCATATCTTGTGGACCAGATCCTTGCATCATAAAAACTACCTTCTTAGAAGTAAAATCCTTTGGAATGGTAAGAGCGCCATACATCTTCGCTCCTTCATTATCCAGAACAAAACTTTCTTCTTTGAAGATGTCATTATCTTCACAAATTGGCTCCTTAAGCACAAAGTATGCGTTATTTAAGCCGCCTGACTTGTTAAGCTCTATGATGGATGTAGTCATTCTATAAGTAAATTTGTCTTCACTCGATAATACATAAGTATTTTCAATATAATCAAATTTTTCATCCTTGCCCTCTTTGAACTCGCCTATCTTTTTAAGAGTTTGAGTTAAAGATCTTTGAAAAGCTTCTTTTTCAATTTGCTTTTGATTTTTAAGCTTAGCTGCTTTGAAAAGCACGTCACCGTCAGCACTTCTAAGCGCTTGCATGTACTTATGAGCTATGTCCTTTGCTTCATTGTACTCTATCTTCTTTGTACATGAGAATAAATTTAAGCTCATTAAAAGAACGAGTGCTAACAATAGAAATTTTTTCATCTTAATTGCCTCTTAAATAATTCATTGGGTCTTGAGCCTTACCGTTGACAATAACTTCAAAGTGTAGATGCGGACCAGTTACTCTACCAGTTGCGCCAACCTTGCCTATAAACTCACCTTTAGTTAAAGTATCTCCCTTGGAAACATTTATACTGCTTAGGTGAGCATATCTAGTCTTGTATCCGTTTTGGTGGTCTATCTCGATAAGGTTGCCGTAAGTACCTAAAGTGCCAGCAAAACTAACCACGCCGCCATCAGCTGAGAAGACATCATCGCCGTAATCAGCGTCTATGTCAACGCCTTGGTGCATTCTACCCCATCTTCTGCCAAAGCCTGATGAGTAGCCACCTCTGGTAGGTTTTATGAAGCTGCCATCAGCCAAAGCCTTTCTAGTTCCAACAAGAACAAGCTTAGGAGCAGCCTTTTTCTTAACATTCTCCTCTAAAACAACCTTGCTTATAAGCTCATCGTTTTCGTAATAAGAAATGCTCTTAACAGACTTAAGTCCGTCCTCGCCATCCATTGAAAGAACAGTCTCGCCTCTTGGAAGAGATGGATCATCTTGGCTTTCAACCGGCATAGTTATGACCTCTTCAACATTTTCCTTTTTAGTTAGTAATACATTTATAGCTTTTTCATTCTTTAATTTATTGTTCTCTAAAACCTCTTCAAGCGCTGCTTTTACAGTCTTTACAGCTCTTAGAGACATCTTTTCTCTTTTTATTTCAACATCATCCTTGATTTTCACGCTCATGGTGTTGTCACTATAGTAATGGTTTTCAAGATCTGTCAAAAACTCATTTGCAGCATCTTCATTCTTAAGTGCATAAATGCTTCTACCATTTTTTAAAATAGCATAAGCATCAATATCAAAAGCATCTTCAGATATAGTGTTTCTAAGCTCTTCATCACTTGAATTAAACTCATATTTTGCCTTTATAAGATATACACCATATCTATCTTCATATTTGGATTTATAATTATCAATAGCTTCATTAAATTTATGTACACTTGCGTACACACCCAAGGATTTGCCAGAAGCAAAAACTTCTACCCTTGAGAAAAAATTCTTATATACAAAAAGTATGGTCATTGCAAGAGCTAAAAACGCTACACTTGCGATGATGCCAAGCTTTTTTATCTTAAAGTTCACTAAAGTACCTCCTTGTGAAAAAAATAAAATGGCGCACTAGAGAGGAATCGAACCCCCGGCACACGCCTTAGGAGGGCGCTGCTCTATCCAACTGAGCTACTAGTGCACATGATATTATATTGGCGGAGTGGGTGGGATTCGAACCCACGTGGAGCAAGGCCCCTAACGCATTTCGAGTGCGCCCCGTTATGACCTCTTCGATACCACTCCCTATTTGTTTCTTAAGGTCTTGAAAAAGTTTTGCAAAAGAAATTTATAAATTTTGCTCTCCTCATAAAATACATCCAGCTTGTGATAACTAAGAGGTGAGTTATGAAGCTGCATTTTGCTAATACAAGCGCCCTTCTTATAATCAAGTAGACCAATGTATAAATTTTTTATACGCGCTTCCAAAATCGCTCCTAGGCACATCATGCATGGCTCAAGCGTTACATAGAGATCGCAGCCTGTGAGCCTGTAGTTTTCAAGCTTTTCACATGCCCTTCTTATAGCAAGAATCTCCGCATGACTAGATGCATCAGTCATGGTGATGGTCTCGTTAAAGGCCTTAGAAATCACTTCTCCATCCTTAACAACGACAGCCCCAACAGGCACCTCGCCTAACTTGTAAGCCTTGATTGCCTCTCTGATTGCCATGTTCATAAACCTTTTTTCCATAGATAATATTATATAGTAAATGAGCCTATTTGTCAAGATTCAATAAAGTTTTGTCTAATCGTGCGTTGAAATCCTCTTGCGAATGCCTATCTTCACGCATACAAATAAATCTATCGCCTCCGCAAACAATACAAGACCTTTTATGAAGGCCAAGATCAGATCTCGATATAGGTTTAAGACTAGTATCAATCACATCAATATCAACAAAGCGCATAAAATCATATTCTTCCTCTAAGTTCACAAATTTTTTCTTTTCATGAGCCCCATCATTTTTCGCTAGATAAATGGCTGAATAATTATCCTCATCCTCATAAATTAAATTATAATTAGATAAAAACATTTTCGCAGCCTTGTAAATAGGCTCAAACTCAGCCTTATCCTTATGCATTCCCTTTATATTTAGATTAAGAGTGATAATTGGTTTTTTATAGTCTTCAATAGCTTTTGTAATAATTTTCCATCTATCTTCCTTGTTATTTAAAAAATTATTCATATAGATTTCCAAAAAATCGTCCATGTGCTTAAAAAAGCAAACAAGCTCAATTGTGTCAGCGCAGCCTCCAGTTGAAATGTTTTTCTCAGTGTAAACTTTATTCATAAGCTTTATTTCATAATCAAAATTATCACTATTTAATACTTTTTTTGCATAATCTTTAGAAAAATTAAGGCCAGATTCACCTACTCTATTAATAGTTGTCGTATCATCAAGAATTGAAATGATGTAGACATAAGTCTTTAAGAAGTCTTTCGTGTTTTTATAAAAATCATAAGCATCAAGAGCAGTCTTAAAACCGTTCTTAGCCTCATATCTAATACCAGAGTGCTTAGCATTATTTTTATAAATACGAGCGCCATTCGAGTCCTGCATCTCTTTTTTATTAAAATCGTCAAAAATATTCGCACACAATTTTTTTACATATTCACTAATTAGATTTACGCTAATGTATTTGTTATCATAATAAATTTTACCAATAGCAGAAGCAATCACACCAAGAGTGAATATTGCGCCCTTATGTGTATTGACTCCCCCACTTGCCTCATACATCTTCTTTTCATATTTTATGCCAATGGGTCTAATCGCATTGAAAGTATCAGAAAAACTTTTTTCTGTATTTGATGCCTCCA
>ERZ1673750.847-NODE-847-length-19072-cov-5.670979_pt1 | contig 19072 bp, 14 predicted proteins | sample MGYA00580203_ERZ1673750 | MGnify/ENA primary metagenome ERZ1673750 (study PRJEB41218, sample SAMN15661763) | gut metagenome | host: Homo sapiens | place: Canada: London | collected 2015-08-20/2019-03-30 | study: EMG produced TPA metagenomics assembly of... | reverse complement strand
TCTTCCTCAATGGTGACGGGAATGATTTCATCAGAGAGGATGAAGCCCTCCGGCTTTCCAATTCTTTCAGCACCCAATTTCCATAGGGCACATCAGCAAAGAAAAAGCTGCCATCCTCCCCGGAGTTGGCGGTAGCAAGAGTGTTTTCTGCGGTAAACTCGGTTTCATCCGAATGGAACAGCCCAATCACAGCCCCAGCCAGTCCGGTGCCGTTTTCATCGGTTTTAAGCCCCTGGATTTCACCGCGAATCAGCTCGTTGGTGATAGCCTCGCCATCATTTGCTGCAATCTCCACCACGGCCACAGACGGCCCGCCATATTCAAAGGTGAATGGGAAGGTTTCTCCGTTCAGCAGATAGTGGCTATCCGTAGAGAGCTCTTTCAGATAGAATCTTCCGAAGGGCAGATCGGTTTTGCACAGGGCCTGGCCGTTCTCATCCACAGAAACGATTTCCAGAAGCCCATCTGCCGGGATGACGGAGCCATCCGCAGCGGTAATGTCCTCCTGGGCATAAAGGCCAAAGGTTACAGCGGCGATTTCGCCGTTCATGCCAATGCCAAAGACTTCATCCTGCTCCAGCACTTTGTTCAGCGTTACAAGGGCTTTCTGCCTCTGGTTGTAGAAGCTGGCAGAGGTCTCGGTGATCTCCACCTCCTGGCCTGCATATACCAATTCCACATTGGTAATGTTTTCGCCGGTGTCCACCGTGCCGTGGGGGAACTGGATTTCTTTCACTTGGAATTTGCCCAGATAAAGAGGCTGGCTCTGTGCCGTGCCGTCCTCGCCGGTGGTGATGGTATCCACCACTTCGCCCGCAGAATAGCGCAGGGTGCCGTCCAGAGTGTAGATGTCCTCCAGGGCCGTGATTTCAAATACCGCACCCGGCAGGCCCTGCACCTCATACACCGGCTGATAAACACCCTCGTTTTCTTGTACAGAAACGAACACCTCGCCGGTTTTGCTGACTTTGATAACACCTTTCTGCGCCATATTGGGCTTGGTGACTTCAATCACCGTTATGCCGCCTTCCTCACTGGAAGCGTCCTGAGTCACATCAAAATATACCGGGGTGCTGTCCAGCACATAGCCGTAGGGCGCCTGCACCTCTACCAAATAGTAGCCGGAGCCATACTCCAGCTTTTCGGGCGTTACCAGATACCCCTCGGCATTGGTATAAAAGGTGTCGATGGTGGTCGGAGTCGGGTAGGTGAAGGTCATTTCCACCTTACTGCCGTCCGGGCGGTAAATCTGGAATCCAGCACCTGCATAGGGAATAGTAGCTTCGGTTTCTGCGTCCACTTTGACCACCTTAATATAACTCTCAAAGTTGGCGTTATTGATGAGATAGCGGTAAGTCTGGCCGTCCTGAGCGATATACATCTCAAAATCATCCATCAGCTCCCGGCCTTCCCAGCCTTTGGTCTGGCGGACGATATACGTTCCATAGGGCAGCATTTTGGATTGTGCAAAGCCGTTCTCATCACAGATGAGAAGATCGCGCTCGGATTCCTTCGCCGCATCATAGCTGCCAGCCGCCTTTAAGAATATCTGGAACTCAGCGCCAGTTTCCGGTGTTTCAATCTGGGTTTCCCCATCATCCGTGTGCTTGATAATGGCAATATCGCCCTTGATACTCTGTTCTGTCACATCATTGGCGGTGTCGTTCAGTTCAATCTCATACAGTTCCGGCTCCGCGCCTACATGATGGATGGTCGAATCCAGCAGATACCCCTCGCTGGGGTTGATTTCACGAATCGTCCAATCGGAGTCGCAGATATAATAGCCGGTGGTGAATTGGCCGTTTTCATCCGTGGTATAGCTGTCAATGAGGGTATCGCCCTTATACAGCCCGTAGGTGGCGCCGGCAAGGGAGCCATCGCCCTGGGGCGCGCCAGTTTCCACATCGCTCTTGGTGACGGTCACACGGAACTTTTTGAGGATATTGTTTACGGTCTTATCTGTGACCTCATTCCAGTGGATGGTGGCGCTCTGGGCCTCCGGCACTACATAACGGATGGGGGTATCCACCTCCTCCAGCACATAGCCGGAGCCGATCAGCACATTTTCAAACCGTGCCACACCTGCGGAATCCGTCACAGCATACTCATCCACCGGCAGGCCGGAAAGGGATGTGCCGTACAGATGGAAGGTCATCCCCTCCACCAAACCGTCCTCGCTGGTCTTGGTGACTTCCAGGCTGCCGCGCTTCAGCACATTGTTGAAGTTCACCGTGGCGGTCTGGCCGCTGACGATGGTCACGCGCTGAGTGGCCTGAGGTTCGTATTTCTCAATCGACTGCTCGGTTACGGTGTAAATGCCGGGGTTGAGGTCGGAGATGTCGATTTCTCCCTTCTCATTGGTGGTTTTGGTGGCACTGTACCCCTCGCCGGTGATGGTGAAGTTGATTCCGGCCACCTGGCCATCCTCGGAAGTCTTAATCAACTTCATATTGCCGGTTTTCACTTCCAGATTGAGATAGCCCACCATCCGGTCGGACACGGTAGCGCCATAGGTGGCAAAGTCCTGGGTGCCGCCTCCGGTAACGCCATCCGTCCATACAACAACGCCGCTGCGCTGGGCGCTGATTTTCTCTGCCTTTACCGTCACAGAACCTTTGAGGGCCTGGCCGGATGTGATGATGAGTTGGTTGCCGTCCACCGTGAAATTCAGCCCTGTGGCGCTGCTGGTAAAGGTATAATCCCCCAGCACTCCGTTGGTGTCTGTGAGCGTAGTGGAATGCTTTTCTCCATCCCATTTCAGTTCATAAGCCCCGGCGTCTGCGGAGCCGCTGAAAAAGCTGGGCAGCATAGTGTGACGCTTTACGGCACTTTCAATGGCAGAATACTGGCTGAAAATCTGGCTGCGCAAGGGGTGATTGGATGCAATATATTCCGTTAAGTTATTCTTTCCCTGTGCATTGGCGTCCACATGATTAAACTGGCTGTCACGCTCGCCTACAACCGTTTCCCATACAAGAAGCTGGGTAGCGATATATCCGGCGATTTGATTGGCGTGATCCGGGTTGGTACTCAGCCAGGAAGTGCTGATATTGCCCTGCCAGCCGTAGGTCATGATTCGCCCGATATACTCCTTGATGGTATTCGGCGGAATGGTGGGGTTCAGATGGGAAGGGTAATGATCCCAAAAATCTTCGCCCCGCCCGGTGTACTGGTCTCCGGTCTTAACGCCGATACCAGGCTCAATGCAGTAGATGGCTTTCCCGTTAAAGGTATCTTGGGTATGGGCGGAAAAACTGTCGTTTGCACCGGTAGACCACCCACCCAGGAAATTGAGGGCGGGGTGGCCCCATCCTGCCTTATTGGGGTCGCTGGCACGGGGGAATTGAACCATATAGGTGGTCATGGTTTCGCCTGCGGCAAAAGCCGTCACGCCTGTTCCTGCAAATACGCCCAGGCACATCAGGAGCGCTATGAACAGGGAAAGGGGCTTTTTGAGTGTTTTCATCGTGTTACCTCCTTCAAATGGCCGCCAAAAAAGCACATCCTTCCCGATGTGCTGCATTACGGCTGTATTCTGGTTACTGACTAAAAAAGAGAGGTGCCCGTTTTCTGCCATCCTCCGCCGCTCCTATATCACCGGGAGACTTCTAAAATCACCGTCCTCCCAATGATCTTCTTTTTAGGCTGTATTGGTTGTTTGAGGGGGTGAGGTGTGGAGAGGGGGAACGGCAAAACTGCTGGTTTCCCGCAGATAGGCGCACTGCTCCCTTGTGAGTGGGATTATCTTTCTAAACCGCGTTGGCGCTTGCGGTACAGTTCCAGCGCCTTAATAATGGTGTCCTCGATTTTCTGCGCGGGCGTCCCCGGCGGAAAATATTTGCTGATTTTCTCTGTTGGAATCTTGAACTGTTCTTTTTGATTGCCTTTTTCCTCCTCCATAATGACCGTCATGGCGTCTTTTGACAGCCGTTCTCCATCCTGCTTGGCTTCAGACAACCGACGCATTTTAATGGCCTGGGCATGTGATGGAGTGCAGTCCATTTCCTCAATCATTTCATAGAGGTCGGACTGCTCCTCTTTTCGCAGGTAAGACAGCTCCACCGCTGGCCGCAAAGCCATTTCCAGCTTTTCTTTTTCTTTCAGTACAGAGTTATCCACCAAATCCAGCAGTCCGGGAGCAAGATTGGTGAGGCGGATAAATCTAAAAACTTGATCCCTACTCTCGCCACTCTTTTGGCCTAAAATAGCTGCGGTATCTAACTTTGTCGCCAGTGGCGATAAAGTTAAATCTGTCCGTTGCCCCTGCCGTTTCATGGCCTCCAGCTTCATCTTGTAAGCAAATGCTTTTTCTGAGGGCAAAATCTGCTCCCGTTGCAGGTTGGAATCCACCATAACGATAATGGCTTCATCATTGGTGAGATTCCGCACAATACATGGAATTTCCGCTTGTCCGGCCAGTTCTGCCGCCATTCTCCTGCGGTGCCCGGCAATCATTTCATACCCACCCTCTGATTTGGGGCGCACCAAAACAGGCACCAGAACGCCGTACTGTCTGACGCTTTCGGCCATTTCCTCCATAGCTGCGTCCATCCTTACATGGAAGGGGTGGTCGGGAAAATCGCTGATTTCTGAGGGCTTCAGATTGACGACTTTTTCCAGCCTTTCCTCCGCCCGGCTTTCCTCTGTGGAAAACAGGTCATCTACTGAGGGAAGATTGAAGTTTAACGCGTTGTTTTTCGCCATCTGCCAGCACCTCCTTTGAAAACGCCCCATACGCCTGGGCCACCTTACTCCCTTTGTCATAGGCATAGATACTCTTGCCTGCGGCGCTGATTTCTGCGGCTTTGATTGCTACGGGAATTTCGGAACGATAGATTTTCAGAACGCTCCCATAGCTTTGCCGCAGGGTATCCGCCGTTTGCCGGGCCAGGTTGGTACGCCCATCCACCAGCGTGAGCAGAACGCCATCCACCTTTAAGGCCGGGTTGATCTGGCGTTTTACTTTGGTAATGGTGCGCATAAGCTGGGTCATGCCCTTTGCCGGGAGATAGTGAGCCTGTACCGGGATAATCACGCTGTCTGCCGCCGCCAGTGCATTGATGGTAATCATACCTAAAGACGGCATACAGTCAATCAGCACCACATCATAATTCTTCTTTGCCTCATTGACATAGGTGCGCAGCGTGAACTCCCGGCTCATGGCGTTCACCAAAGTCATCTCCATAGCGGAAAGCTCAATATTGGACGGCATAAGGTCTACACCCTCGCTGTGGTGCAAAATGCCCTCGTCCGTGGTAAACGGTTCATCCCGAACTACCTTTTCCATAACGGTGGCAAGAGTGGTCTGCAAGTTATCCTGGTCTTGCCAACCCAGGCAGGTGGTAAGGTCGCCCTGGGGGTCTGCGTCAATGAGCAGAACCTTCTTCCCCAACCGGGCCAAACCGACTCCCAGGTTCACCGTTGTGGTGGTTTTGCCTGTTCCGCCTTTCTGATTGGCCAGTGCAATCACGCGGCCTTCCTTCGGGCGGTTTCTTTGTTCCGGCATTTCCATGTCCTCCTTCTTGATAGATTTAGCCGCCTGTCCCCAGGACAGACGGCTATGTATGGATAAAAGGGCATGAAAAAAGCCGCTTATTCTATGAGAAGAATAAACGGCAGTTTCCGAATGGGCAATATGTAGTTTTTACAGCTTCTTCACCGGGGCGCACATCACCTTGAGCAGAAGTGCGTCGATACAGCCGGTGTCGCGGCTCTCCCGGAGAAGGACATTGCGCAGATGGTTGAGGCTCTGGATGACAATGCTGTTTTCTGCGGGGGAAAGATATATCTTCCATTTTTGTTTTCTCATAGGGCCGTCCTCCTTTGTGCCTCCATTGTATCGCTGGGTAAGCCACGGTGCAAATGTGCGGCTGTTCACCCATCTAAAAAAGATAAAGTCGATTGGATTTGTTCAGCTTATGACAAATCCGGCCAGCCCGTACAGAAGTAATTCCTGCGCCAGCTGGTGCATAAAAATTGATGAAGCGCAGAGTAAATCGCCAGAGAAAAATCGCCCTCAATTAGCCTATTTTTTAACTCAAACGAGGGTTCAAAATGCCGGTTAGCCTATTTTTAACTCAATTTTTGTGGGTCAAATTAGGAGAAATCTTTTCAAAAACGGACAAACCAAATCAGAATTGGGGCAAAAGAAAAACCCCGGAAAACCGCATGGTTCCGGGGTTTTTGACACATTTTGATACGGTTTGAACAGCAGATTATCTCTTGCTGAACTGCGGTGCACGGCGTGCGCCTTTGAGGCCGTATTTCTTCCTTTCCTTCATCCTCGGATCGCGGGTGAGGAAGCCTGCCTTCTTCAGCGCGGGGCGGAGAGCCTCGTCATACTGAAGAAGGGCGCGGGAGAGGCCATGGCGGATTGCGCCGGCCTGGCCGGTCACGCCGCCGCCGTTGACACGGCAGACGATATCGAACTTCTCCGTCGTACCCGTCAGCGCGAGGGGCTGGCGAACGATGAGCTTCAGCGTTTCAAGGCCGAAATAATCATCGATGGACCTGTCGTTAATGGTGATCTTGCCCGTGCCGGGATAAACACGCACGCGGGCAACGGATTTTTTCCTGCGGCCGGTGCCGTAAAAATAGGGATTGCTATCGTACATATTCCTTCTCCTCCTTCCTTAAAACGCCCATTCCTGAGGCTTCTGAGCAACATGCTTATGGTCAGCGCCTTTATAAACGCGCAGGCGGGTCAGCGCATTGCGGCCAATGACCGTATCCGGAATCATGCCTTTCACGGCGAGCTGCATTGCGAAATCAGAGCGCGTTTTCATCAGCGTGCTGTACTTGACCTCTTTGAGGTTGCCGATATAGCCGGAATGATGGTAATACATCTTCTGCTGGAGCTTGTTGCCTGTGAGAACGGCCTTGTCAGTGTTGATAATAATGACATGGTCGCCGCAATCGGCATTGGGCGTAAAGGTCGGCTTGTGCTTGCCGCGCAGCAGAATGGCGGCCTGGGCGGCTACGCGGCCCATCGGCTTGCCTGCTGCATCAAGCACATACCAATTGCGGGTGATGTCGCCCGCCTTCGGCATATAGGTTGACATAGTAAAACCTCCATTTGTATCGTCTTACCTTTTTCAGTGCCTGCATAGCATACCATAAGCGGGGTGGGCCTGTCAAGCTTTTTGCCCGTTTTTTTAATTTAACGGGATTGTACTTTTGAAATCTCCCGTTTCCTTCATTTTTAATGGCAAATGCTCGTGTGTGAAAAACGAAAATCTACCCATAGAAAAGAGCGGTAAATGTATATTTTAAAAAAGATAGACAATCATTTTACTATGCGCTATAATCTGGATATCCGGAGGAAATCTCTGGAAATCAATACATGTTAGGAGAATGATTGATGAAAAAATATGTTTGCACCGTTTGCGGCTATGAATATGATCCGGAGGTCGGCGATCCGGATAACGGCATTGCCCCGGGCACTGCCTTTGAAGACCTTCCGGAGGATTGGGTCTGCCCGCTGTGCGGCGTAGGAAAGGATCTTTTTGAGGAGGCGTGAGCCTGCTCCGCAGGAAAGAGAGGCGTTAGAAAAATGGATCAAACCGCTTTGTTTAAGCTCTCTTACGGCCTGTATGTTGTAGGGGTAAAAAATGGAGATTCCTTCGGCGGCTGTATTGTGGATGCGATGATGCAGGTCACTTCCGATATGCCGCCGCTGCTCATGCTCGGCAGCATGCGCAATAATCTAACCAATCAGCTCATCCGGAAAACAGGGGAACTCACCATTTCTGTTCTGCGTGCAGATGCAGATCCGTTTTTGATCGCAAATTTCGGTTTTCAGTCCGCACGTAAGGTGGAAAAGTGGGAGAATGTCGAGTATGCTGTAAAAGACGGCCTACCTGTATTGCTGGATGCTGCCTCCTATTTGCGCTGCCGCGTATTGGAGGCAAAAGACCTTTCCACACACACGGTTTATACCTGTGAGGTGACGGATGCCTGGAACGGCGACGGAGAGCCCTTGCTCTATAGCGACTATCAAAAGCATATGAAGGATGCCACCCGCAAAGCCTTCCAGGATTTTTTGAATGCGAAGAAAGTGGAGCATACCGTGCCTGAGCAGGAGCAGAAGCCACAGTGGGTCTGCTCTGTCTGCGGTTATGTTTATGACGGAGACGAACCCTTTGAAAAACTGCCGGAAACTTGGCAGTGCCCGCGCTGCGGGCAGCCCAAATCCGTATTTGTGCGGCAATGATGGCTCGGCCCGGCGGCGGGATTTTGCCTCCGGGCCGTTTCTTTCATAGGCGGTGTGCGCCCCTTCCTGATTTTTTGGTGGGAACGGTTGCTTTTTTCAGGAAGGCGTGGTAAAATAACAGTCGCCTTGAAAAGGCATATGATTGAATACCCGCCCGTGGCGAAGCTGGATATCGCAGCAGATTCCGATTCTGAAGGCCGGGGGTTCGAATCCCTCCGGGCGGGCCACAACCAAAATCCTGTCGATTTATGTCGGCGGGATTTTGGTTTTTTTGGTTCACTAGACGATACCATCAGGCGCCCAAACACTGCAAGTAGAACGATTTCACCGTTGCCTGCGTTTCTGTTCCTGGAAAAGTTGCCGGCGGGAATACGCAATGTTTTCAAGGCTTCTCAAAAAACGTGTTGTTCCCTACCGGTATCGCCTAACGGATTTTTGAAATTAATAACGAGTGGTGAGCTATGGGCTCGAATGAATAACGCAGAAAAATTTGAGAGAAATTAGGCAGCTCGATTGTGCACGATAAGAGAAACGGAGAGCGGCAACAAAGGGCGCGTTGCATCATGCATAAATAAACGCAGAATTAAGGGGGACTATTGCAAAATATTTCATTTTGCAATAGCCCCCCTTTTTCTTTTGTGCTCTATTCAGCCACAGACGATGCGATGATACCGTGTTACTACTCAACGGACGGCAATTCAGACGTGCAATGTGGGCACCTGGAGGCATCTACGGCTATTTCACTTTTGCAAAATGGGCACACTTTTGTTGTCGGTGCAGATGGCGCCTCCTTTGTTCTTTTGCCGAGCGACATCATTTTATTTACAGCCTTAACAATGATGAAGATGATAAAGGCCATGATAACAAAATGAATCACGGCGGAAAGGAACGCACCGTAGTCTATGTAGTTGTCGCCGATCAGGTGGAGCTTTCCCTGAACCTGGCTGCCGCCGATGCAGTTGATAATCGGTTTGATAATGTTATCGGTAAAGGAAGTAACGATTGAAGAAAAAGCACCGCCGATAATAACGCCAACAGCCAGATTCAGCACATTTCCTCTTGAGATAAACTCTTTGAATTCCTCAAAAAACTTTTTCAATTTCATTTCCCTCGTTTCAAATTGTTTTTTAAATGAAGCAAAGCATCAATGTGCAGGGGGAACATGGCCATCAGGGCGTGCCCAAACGCATGCTGCCTGCGTTCTCGGGCTCGACTGACGACAGCTAGGCGTCGCCCTGCGACCTTATCATCCTGCGTCTGGGACGCCTTGACGGTTCTTTGAAGTGTTCAGCCTGTGGCCGTGCTTCTGGCAAGGCAGACGACGCAGCTTTCCTTGCCGGAAAGCAAGGAGGATAATGCAGCCACAGTGCTAAAAACCGATGTGTACCCCTGTACACTGATGCAAGAATACGGCGATTACATTCTATGGATGCAGGTCTTATCCTTTGTCCATAAGCCCTGCTGACATGATGTTCCCCGGTTACTTAATTGCCGAAAAAGCGGCAGCCTCTTTTAGCCACATCATCAGCTCATCGTCTAGTTCTTCCACTTTAGCAACCAGCATATGATGCGTCCATCGATTGGGATATGGCTCGGTTATAACGTCAATCCGCTCGGATTCAACCCTACGGTTTAGGCCGAAGGTGATCACGATGTAGGCGGGCGGGCAATCTTGCTTTTTGCGCACCTTGGCGAAAGAAACACAGGCGAACATACACCGGTTATAAAAGGAAATCTGCGATTTCTGCACTTTGAGCCTGGTGTTTGCAATCTTGGCCAAAATTCTCTTTTCCAACTGCTCATACAAGGGCAGCGCCTCCATATGCCCCTGAAAGAAAAGCAGCACATCTGCGCGCATGGCATTCTCCTCCCGTGTTCCCCATGAACTTTTATATTTAGGCAAAACCGGCGATACCAAATCCACGATTTTTCAAACCACTATCGAAATTAATTCATATAGAACTTTATATAAATAATAGCACAAACAATTGCTTGTTTCAATGGATTTGGCCAGGCGTGCAAAAATGGTGAAAGCGCAAAAGGAAGAGCAGTAAGTGCCCATTTTTTCATAACGGATTTGATAGAATTTTGACGCTTGCTGTTTTGCCTTGCTGCCAGTTCATGCAATCTTTCTTCACGCAAACAAAAGCCTTCTGAAAGATTTTTGTAACTTTTTTGTAAGTTGAAGCCCTTATGATAGGGGCAAGATCAAAAACAGGAGGCTTTTCTCATGAAAATGAATATATTGGTAACGCTCAATTCCGGCTACATCCAACCGCTGACTGTGATGCTCAACTCGCTGCTTTCCTCAAACTCCAACCGTGATTTTCGCGTGTTTGTGGCGCATTCCTCGTTAACGCGGGAGGATTTTCGCTATCTCGAGGAGCATGTGCCGATGGATCGATGTGAGCTTGTGAACATTCAGGTTCCGCATACAATGTTTGCAGATGCACCCGTTCTGGAGCGCCTCCCGAAGGAGACCTATTACCGCCTGTTTGCAGCACAGCTTCTGCCGCGGGAGGTAAACCGAGTGTTGTATCTTGATCCGGACCTGGTAGTCGTCCATTCCATCGATCAGCTCTACCGGCTGGATTTCAAGGGGAATCTGTTTGCGGCAGCGTCCCATCAGTTCGGCCCGATGCAATGGCTCAACCGCACACGGCTTCAAATGCCGGAGGGCAGCAAGTATATCAACGCGGGCGTCATGCTGATGAACCTTCAGCTGCTGCGCGAGGTGCAGGATGTGCAAGCCGTTTTTGATTACATCCGTGAAAATCGGGAGAAGCTTTATTTGCTTGATCAGGATATCCTGAATGGGATGTATGGCGGCAGCACGCTTGCTATAGACGCGTTGCTCTATAATTTAGACGATCGTTATCTGCTCAATCACAACTTGCTGACTCGCCCGAGCCGACATGTTGACATGGATTGGGTAAAAGAAAACGTGGTGATTGTGCACTACTGTGGCAAGAGTAAGCCATGGAAGGCGGATTATAAGGGCAGGCTGGGCTTTTTCTATGAGCGTTACAGCGGATGCCTGGGTGAGGCAACAATGCCCGGCCTCACCCATCAAACGGCGGTACAGATTGCATAAGCAAGAAGAATGGCCGAAGAGTGGAGTGAAAAAAGCTGGAGAACTTTTTCTCCAGCTTTTTTCTGGTTTTCAAATAAAAAAGTTCAATTTGTACCTTTTGTCTAAATAATATCATTTTTACTAGAGAAATACTAGACTATTTGCTTTATTTATTATATAATCCTTCCGTAATGCTTTGACGATGATCGGATTCGATGCAAAGTGTTTCAGATTGTTCACAGAAAAGAGGGAGTTTATGAAAACAGGGAAAAAATTGTTCAGCCTAGTGCTGGCGGGTGCGCTTTTCCTACAGGTGGGGTTGCCCGCGGCGCAGGCGGCAGGCGAGCAGAGCCAAGCGCAGCAATATGCACAGCAGGTTGCCTACCAAACGGAGGCTGAGGGAATTGTTTTGCTAAAGAATAAAAACAATTGCCTGCCGCTGGAGGGGAAGCAGGTGAACGTGTTTGGAGCGGCATCTGTCAAGCCGTACTATGGCGGCGGAGGCTCTGGGCAAATCGATAGCAGCGATGTGACAGATTTTTATACGGCGCTGGAGCAGGCGGGCGTGGCTTATAATACCGAGCTGAAATCCGCCTATACACGCTGGAGCCAGATGCATTCGCTCAACTTGAAAGAAATACTCGGCGCGAAAGACTTTTTCTCCTTTGGGACAAAGCTTCTCTTCGGCAGCGTTGCAAAGGTGGAGATGCCGGTGAACCGCATGACCGCAAAGGTGAAGCGGAATGCGAAAAAGTACTCGGATACGGCAATCTTTTACTATGGCCGTTCCGGCTCTGAAGGCGCGGATCTGACAGAGGAGAACCTGCGCCTGACGAAGGAAGAGCGGGCAGTGCTTGATTATGTAACGCGGGAATACCGGCACGTTATCGTGGTGTTCAACGTGGCCAATATGCCGGAGATGGGCTGGCTGGAGGAGTATGATACGATTGACGCAGCTCTGATGATCGGCATCCCGGGCACCGTTGGCATGCAGGCTGTGGCTGATGTGCTTGCAGGCAAGGTGAACCCCTCCGGCAGGCTGACCGATACGATTGCATACCAGGTGGAGGATCATCCTTCCAGCGCTAATTTTGGCAACTACCGCTATCCGGGCACCCTGAAAACCTATATCGAATATCAAGAAAGCATCTATGTCGGCTACCGCTATTTTGAAACCTTTGCGCCGGAAAAAGTGCAGTATCCATTTGGATATGGCCTTTCCTACACGGATTTCCGCTGGGACGTCCACTCGATCTCCACAGATGGAGAAACGGTGAAGGCAGAGGTGCAGGTGACCAACTGCGGCCAGCGCGCAGGCAAGGATGTGGTGCAGGTATACTTTTCCGCGCCATACCAGAAGGGCGGCTTGGAAAAGAGCGCGATCTGCCTGGCGGGTTACGCCAAAACGGAGCTGCTTGCACCCGGCGCCTCTCAAACGGTAACTGTCCAATTCGACTTTTCTGATATGGCCTCCTATGGGGAGAAGGAGCAGGCTTGGGTGCTGGAAGCGGGAGATTATACCGTGAGCGTCCGGCGCAATGTGCGCCAGAGCGTGGCGGAGGAACAGCTCCCTCTGGCCGAGCGGAAGGTTTTGCGCTACGATGATAAAACCGGCGCGCCGATTCAAAACCTCTTCTCCGACGTCAATGGGGAGATCACCTATTTTTCCCGCAGCAATCCGGAGGCGACTTATCCGCAAGGCCCCATGACCAAGCTAACCGACGCCGTGCGCAACGCGGATACGGAGCCCGCGCCGAAAACGGAGGGCACCGTGCCCACCACGGGCGCGGTATATGAAACCGGCACGATTACCCTTCAGGATGTTTACCGCGACGAATCCCTATGGGATGCGTTTTTGGATCAGTTCACGTTGGATGAGATGATCAATTTGGTTGGAGACTGCGGCTACCATACGCGGGCAATCGACCGCTTGGGCATCCCTGCCACAGTTGATAACGATGGCCCCGCCAGCATCAAGGGGAAGAACGGGTTCTTCGCCTCAGAGGAGAGCATCGCCTTCCCGACGGAAACGATCATTGCCTGCACTTATAACGACAGCCTCGCCCAACAGATGGGCGTGGCAATCGGCAAATCCGCCGCAGAGCTCGGCACGCACGTTTGGTATGCGCCGGCGGCCAACCTGCACCGCAACCCCTTGGGCGGGCGGAACTTTGAATATTATTCCGAGGATCCGCTGCTCTCCGGCAAAATGGCCGCGGCGGTAACGCGCGGCGCACAGAGTGAAAACGTGGTCGTTACCATCAAGCACTTTGCGCTCAACGATCAGGAAACTAACCGCTTCGGCGTATTTACCTGGTGCAATGAGCAGGCAATGCGGGAGCTCTACCTCAAGCCCTTTGAGATCGCGGTCAAGGAGGGTGAGGCATATGGCATTATGTCCAGCCTCAACCGCATTGGCGCGCAGTGGTGCGGCGGAAGTTACGCATTGCTTACCCAGCTTCTCCGGGAAGAGTGGGGCTTTGACGGCATGGTCATCACAGACGCTTATATGAACCTTACCGGCACGGGCTATATGAACCCGAACCTTGCCGTGTATGCAGGTAACGACGAGCTGCTGTGCATGGTGTGGCCGCTGCGGAAGCTGCCGCTGGTGGCTTCCATGAAACGGGCCTATCGAAACGACCCGATTGGGTACGGAGAGGCGCTGCGCAAATGCGTCAAAAATATCTGTGTGGCCAAGATGCGGACGAATGCGTTCCTTACCACCATTGGACAATAGTTGAAGCGATCTGCTATCCATCAGCAGGCGGGACGTGGAAGATTCCACGCCCCGCCTTTTTTGAGGGAAACGCTTATTTTTGTGTGGCAGAGGGGCTCTCCTGAGCCGGTATCTGCGCGATGCTTCCGTTGGGAAGCATCCGTTTGCTGAAATAGCGGTATACGAAGGAGATCAGGAGCATTAACGCGCCAAAGACGAAGAAGGAGACAATCCGCCTCCCCTCCGAGAGGCCGGCTAGGTCAAGCAGGAAGAGCTTTGCCAGCGCCAGGAAGGAGAGGCACAGGCCAAACCTGCGCATAGAGCCGTATCTGCGCCAGAAGCCGCAGAGGACCCAGCCGAGCGCCGTTGCCAGATACAGGGCGCTGATGAGCGGGTTGGAAAAGGCAAGCCGGAACTGGCCGAGCAGTAGCTCGGTGAGCAGCACGGTAAAGGCGGCGGATACGGTGAGCGGATAAATCTCGGCAGGGGCGCGGAAGCGTTTGACAAGTGTTCGGGTGAAGTCCGCCGCCGCCAAAACGGAGGCGATGTTGGAGGCGATTTGGAGTAGGACCAGCCCGATCTGCACAGCTTGTGGAAAGAAATTCGCCTGCCGGAAATACGCGCAGTTGACAATATGCACCATCAGGAAGGAACAGGCATAGATCAGCAGGCCGATCACCGCTGTCACATCATCCCGCAAGCGGGGCAGCCGGACCGCGAGACAGCCGACGGCGCAGCCTAGAAGAATGGTCAGGCTCAGCAGGAAGAGGTCCGTATGCAGCGCGTTTATATGAGCGGGGATCAGAGCGGGCAGGAAATATTGTGTAGCAAAGATGACATAGAGCCACAGGTTGAGCAGAAACCCGTATGGATACACGCTTTGTATACCGCCCGTTGGTTTTCCTCTGTGTAGAATGACCGCCATGGGGAACAGACTGGCCGCTGTGACGCAGGTGTACGCAGCAGCGCAGGAGGGGAGGAATGCAAGCTTTGGAAGGGAGAGTTGCAGCATGGGGTACGCGATGAGCAGCGAGAGAATTGCCGCCGCGCCGACCAGCCAGCCCGCAAGCTCCAGGGGGCGGCGTTTTCCCTGCAAACCGGGCAGCAGGAAAAGCAGGGCTTCTGCCGTCCAGGCATAGACCGCGTAGGCATAGCTGAAGTAGAGCGGAATAAGCAGAGAAAAAAGGATCGCAGCGCCCGCCGCTGCATACAGGCCTGTGCGTTCCTTCGGAACCCGTTTCCAAAGATACCCTGCTGTGCCCGCGAGGAGCAGGGTGAAGCAAAGCGGCTGTAGAAATGCGTAGTTCGTGCTGGGGAACCTACCGGTCAGAAGGGAGAGCGCCACATAGCTCGCCATCAGGTTACAGCCTTGCAGAAGAAAGTCGTGGATTTTCAGTGCAGCCTGCGTACGCCGGGCATAGAAGAGCGGACCCGCCAGAAAAGCGAGGCAGGAGAAGGCGACCAGCAGGCAGGGCGTTAGCCTACAGAGCCAGCCGAGGCCTGTTGTTTCGAGCGGATAGAAGTTCGTTCGCTCACGAAAAAGGACTGCGAGAATAGAAAACGCGGCCGTGTTGAGCGCAAAGCCGACAAATTGCGCTGCGATCCATTTTTTACGGCACGCCGTCAGCAGAGAGAACAAGCACAGCCCTGCAAAATACAGCTCGCTGATCACGAGAAGCGGCAGCGGTATCCCCGGCTGAAAAAAGAACACAAGAGCGGGCAAATAGCCGCCGATCATGGCAAAAGCCGCAATAACCTGTGCGTTGTGCCGTTGGGAGAGAAAAAAGGCCAGCGCAGTGATCAGCACGATTAGAGCGAAGGCCGCATAGGGTTGCAGCAGATGCAGCCAGAAAAAACAGGTGACCACGCTGACATAGAGCAGTGCGACCCCGCCTGCGGATAGGCCGAGTGAAAACAGATCCCGCCGCCTGCCGCCGCGCCCCATCCATTCCCCCACGCCCAAGAAGAGGAATGCCAGCAGAAACAGCATGCCGCCCTTGAAAGAATCCGGCAGCTTTGTGTAGGTGAAGCGTGCGGCGGCGACTGATCCAATTACGATGAGAAGAACGCCGATTTTGTTGAAGACGCTCAGGCCGATCAGCGCTTCAAAACGGCGGCCGCGCAGGGCGGCGCGGGCCTCCTGCCCGGTGAGCGGTTCGTTTTGCAATGCGCTGAAGGCCGGGCCCGCCTCCTCCTGCAAGGCGGCGGCGTTTGCCTCCCGCTCGCTGCGCAGGCGCGTGATGCGCTCGTCGAGCAGGGCGCGCAGCCGGTCAAATTCGGCGGATAGTTCGCTGAAGAGGGCTTCGTCTTCCTCTTTGGCCTGCCGCTGCAACAATTCGATGCGCTTACGCATCGTTTTTTCAAAGGCAACTAATCGGTTTTCTTCCGCGGCATCCTGCGCCTGATAGTAGGCGGAGAGCCGCTTTGAGGCGAGCCGCAGCGCGAGCTGCTTTTCGCTGTAAAGCTTGGCGTGCAGCGCTTCCTGCACAGCTTCCAGCTCCTTTTTCAGTGTGTCACGGGTTTGCTCCGCCTGGCGGCAGCGGTTTGCTGTATGCGCCAGTTCCGCTTTGAGGCGATCGTTTTCCGTGAGGAAATCTTTGGCGCTGAGTGAGGCAATCTCTGCTTCCAACTCCCACAGGGTTTGCTTTTGCGCATGCAGGAGGGCTGATAGATGCTCTGTTGCTTTCATGTGGTACACTTCCTTTCCCAAAATAATGCTATAAAAGTAGCCCTAAACTCCTCGCCTTAGGGGAAATGGAGCATTCCTTTCATCGATGAGCGGTTGGTACACCGCGGGTAAGCATTCTTCTGTAATAAAAAGCGCGTGCCATCCTTACGGTTACAGGATAGCACGCGTGGGGGCGAAACATCACAGCATGTCATTTTTGGCCTTGCCCGTGTCATTTTTGGCATAGGGTCAAAATGATTCAAAAATTGAATTTTATCACAATTGTAAATACCTGATCTTCACAGCGGGTTATTAGCTCGCCATGATATTTTTTAAGCGTGGTACGGATGCTGCGCAAGCCAAAGCCGTGGCGCTCACGGTCGGCTTTTTCTGTCCGGTAAAGGCTGCCGAATTTGCGCGGCGGGGCTACGACGGGGTTTGCAACAGAGAGCACGAGGAAATTTTCCTCCTGCTGGATTCTCAAGCGAAGGTAGCGGCCGGTTGGGTCCGGTATCTTTTCGCAGGCTTCGATGGCGTTATCGAGCGCGTTGCTCAGGGCGATGCATAAGTCCATTGGCTGCACCTTTGTGCTGTGCAGATCGCATACGTCAAAGGAGGTGTTGATTTGCTGCTTTTGAGCGGCAATTAGTTTTTCATTGAGAATGGCGTCCACTGCGGAATTGCCGCTGATTGCCACATAAGACCGCTCCTCTACCGTGGCCGTCATCGCTTTGAGGTATTGCTTGAGCGCTTCGTATTCGCCCTGCTCAATCAGCGTGTTCATGCACAGCAGGTGATTATTCAAATCGTGGCGCAACTCGCGCATGTGGGTGTAAGCCTCCTCCATCCTGCGGATGGATTCCTTTTGCAGCGCCATCTGCTGCTCCAGAAGCTCATATTGGCCTCGCATTTCAAGCTGACTTTGCAGCCTTGCAAATAGGGTGAAAACCATGATGTTGATAAAGACAAGGCCGATGATTGCAACAAAAATATACTCCTGCATATAGGCTTCTCCGGGGAGCTTAGCCGAATAATATTGAAATACGGTCAGCGTAACGATCGTCGTTAGGGGGACGGAGGTGAGCATTACCCAATAGCGCAGAGAAATATTCTTTTTTTGCCGGGAAATAAAAACCATGAGCAGCATCACAAACAGAAACAGGATCATCTTAGGCAAAACGATCTCTAAAAGCCGATGCAGGATATCCCCAGTCGGGAACAAAAACAACTCCTGCGGCAGGAAGGAGAGAGCAAAGGCAGACAATAGGTCGGAAAGAAACAAAACAGTGGAAAAAATCAGGTTATAAAAAACCTTGATGCTCAACCGGCCTCGGAAAACCAACAGGGAGACGAGAAATACGAGCAGGATTTCCACTGCTGTTTTTACACTGATCACTGTGAGCCGCGCGCTGCTGGAAAACACCGCCGCAAGCAGCAGGATATAGCTGAGGCGCAGCGGCCATTTGCTGGCGTATTTGGGCTCAAACATGGCATTGAGCAGAGCGAAGGCAAGCGTGATTTCAAACACGGTGGCGAGCGCTCGAACAATTTGAAATAATACCGCTTCCATGGATGACAGCCTCCTTTCGCGCTACCGGAGAGACCAGAGAAAGGCCTCGTTGGTTTCCCGGTAGCGCCGTTTGCTCACGGGGATGGTTTCTCCGGTTTTTAAGGTGAGGGCAGTGGCTCCCACCTTTTGAATTCCGTGCGCGTTGACGAGAAAGCTCTGGTGGCAGCGCACAAAATCCTTTTTTTTCAGGGCCTGCTCTACCTCATCGAGCTTGCGGTAGGTTTTATAGGCCTGCTGCGCCGTGTGGATCAGCAGAATCCGGCGGTCGCTTTCAAAATACCGAATGTCACACAGCGGGAGAGCGATGGTTTCACCGTCAAACTGAAAGCAGAAGCGCTCCTCCTGCTTATGCAGGAGCTCCTCGAGAACCTCGCGGAACACTAGCGGAAAGCTGTGGGAAAGCTCCGGCTTTAAAATATAGCGGAAGGCGCGCACCTCATAGCCGTGAAACACATATTCCGCCGACGATGTGATAAAAACGATCAGGGCTTTGCTGTTGCACGCGCGGATGCGTTTTGCAGCAGCCATGCCGTCAATTCCATCCATTTTGATATCCAATAGGATTAGGTCAAAGGGCGTTCCCTCTTCGCAGGACCGGCAGAGCGACTCCCCATCCGCAAAAAGCAGGATATGCGCATCCTCCCCGGCCTGGGCAAGCAGGTCGCGGCTCATGGAAAACAAGGCGTCGCGCATGAACTTTTCATCATCACAAATGGCAATCTGCAACAAGAGGCCCCCTCCCTTCCCGACTATTTATTATAGAATGCCCCCGTGCAAAAATGGCGTTGCCGCTCTGCGGTAGGAGGCGTTTCACGCCGACAGGCATTTTT
>ERZ1673750.831-NODE-831-length-19355-cov-5.123212_pt1 | contig 19355 bp, 18 predicted proteins | sample MGYA00580203_ERZ1673750 | MGnify/ENA primary metagenome ERZ1673750 (study PRJEB41218, sample SAMN15661763) | gut metagenome | host: Homo sapiens | place: Canada: London | collected 2015-08-20/2019-03-30 | study: EMG produced TPA metagenomics assembly of... | reverse complement strand
CAAAGGTGTGCGACGGTTCTTTCATGTAAATTGCCATATGCGTCCTCTCCTTCTATAAAAATGCTTTTGCTTCGCTTGTCAAATTATCGTTTCGCTTTGCGGACCAATTCATGCAGCATGGTCAGCGCTTCAATCGGCGTAAGGGTGTTGACGTCAATATTTTTTAACTGCTCCATGATTTCCGCGCTTGTATTTCCAGCGATGGAAATCTGGAGAAGCGGATTTTCTTCCTCCTCGGGCAGTTCAGCCGCATCGGGGATCTCGGCCGGGCCCGCGCCAGAACGGGAGCCTCCCTCCAATGCTTTTAAAATAACGCGCGCACGCTTGACCACGCTCACAGGCACTCCCGCGAGCTTTGCCACCTCCACGCCGTAGCTTCCATCGGCCCCGCCTCGGATGATGCGGCGCAGGAAGGTGATTTCATCACCGCGTTTTTTCACCGCGATATTGTAATTCTTCACACCCGCAACCTGGTTTTCCAGCTCGGTCAACTCATGGTAATGGGTGGCAAACAGCGTTTTCGCCCCTAGCTTTTTAGAGTCGGCGCAAAATTCCAGCACCGCGCGGGCGATGCTCATGCCATCGTAGGTGGAGGTTCCGCGGCCGATTTCATCAAGCAAAATCAGGCTTTTGGCCGTAGCGTTTTGCAGAATCGAGGCCACCTCGCTCATCTCCACCATGAAGGTAGACTGCCCCGCCGCCAAATCGTCAGACGCGCCAACACGGGTGAAAATGCTGTCCACCACGCCGATCTGCGCGCTGCGCGCGGGCACAAAGGAGCCAATTTGCGCCATGAGCGTGATGAGCGCTACCTGCCGCATATAGGTTGATTTACCGGCCATATTTGGGCCGGTGATAATGGCGCAGCGGTAATCCTTGCAGTCGAGAGCCGTATCGTTGGGAACAAAGGGCGCATCCTCCAGCATCCGCTCCACCACGGGGTGTCGCCCGTCTGTAATTTCGAACCTGTCGCCCGCATCGACGGCGGGGCGCGTATAGTCATAGGACACCGCCGTCTGCGCAAAAGAGCAGAGCACATCAAGCCGCGCGACGGCATGGGCCGTACGCTGCACGCGATAAAGCTCGTCTGCCACGCGAGTGCGCACATCGCTGAAAATCTGGTATTCCAGCTGCACCATGCGCTCCTGCGCGCCGAGCACTTTCGACTCCAGCTCCTTAAGCTCCTGTGTGATAAACCGTTCGCAATTTGAAAGCGTCTGCTTGCGGATATAATCCTCCGGCACCAGCTCTTTGTAGGAATTGGAAACCTCTATGTAATAACCGAATACGCGGTTATAGCCAATTTTCAGCTTCTTAATTCCGGTGCGCTCCTGCTCGCGCTGCTCGATCTGCGCCAAAAAGCCTTTGCCGTCCGTGATGAGGGCATGGAGCGTATCGAGTTCCTCATGGAAGCCCGGCTTTATCATGCCGCCTTCGCGCACGGTAAAGGGCGGCTCCTCCACAATCGCGGAATCAACGAGGGCGAAAAGATCCTCCAGCGGATCAATATCCCGAAAAATTTCACACAGCATCGCGCTTTTGCAGCCTTCCAACCGCGCCCGCAGGGGGGCGAGCTTTTCAATCGCCGCCGAAAGGCTCCTGAGCTCCCGCGCGTTAGCGGTGCCGTAGGCGATGCGGGTCATGAGCCGCTCAAGATCATAGATGCCGGTCAGGTTTTCGATCTCGTCGCGCCGGAGCATTGTATCGCTAAACAGCTCGTCCACCGCATTCAGGCGGCGGCTGATCTGCGCGCAGCTTAAAAGCGGCTGCTCCACCCAGGAGCGGATGAGCCGCTTGCCCATGGCGGTTTTCGTGCGGTCTAGCACCCAGAGCAGCGTGCCCCGCTTTTCGCCGCTGCGCATGGTGCGCGTCAATTCCAAATTGCGCCGTGCGGCGAGGTCAAGGCGCATGAAGCGCGCGCTGCTATAAAAATCAAGCTCCCGAATATTATCGAGCTCCGCCTTCTGCGCTTCCTTGAGGTAGACGAGCGCGGCGCCAAGGGCACGCACTGCATCCGGCGCGCTGGAAAGCTCCAATTCATCGAGCGAGGCCTTCTGAAAATGGCTCAGCACAAGGCCGGTGCAGGCGGCAAGATCAAACTGCTCATCCTCCAGCAGTTCCGCCGTAAGATTCATACGCTTGGAAAGAAAGGATTTGAATTTCGGCAGCACTGCGGCGCCGGCATTCATCAGCACTTCGCTCGGCATATACCGGCCGAATTCATTCATCAGCGCATCCTCGCAGCCGTCCGCCGAAAAATCCGTGAGATGCACTTCACCCGTGGAAACATCTGCAAAGCACAGCCCGGCGCCATCTTCCCCCACGCAGACGCAGGCAAGGTAATTATTGCGCGATTCATCGAGCATGCTGTTTTCAATGACCGTGCCGGGCGTGACCACGCGGATCACATCCCGCTTGACAATGCCCTTGGCGAGCGCCGGATCCTCCAGCTGCTCGCAGATGGCCACCTTATAGCCCTTGGCGACTAGGCGGGCGATGTAGCTATCCGCACTATGGAAGGGAACGCCGCACATCGGCGCGCGCTCCTCCTGCCCGCAGTCCCGCCCGGTGAGCACTAGCTCCAATTCGCGCGAGGCGGTTTTCGCATCCTCAAAAAACATCTCATAAAAATCGCCCAGTCGAAACATCAGAATGGCGTCGGGATACTGCTGCTTAACCTCCAGATATTGCTGCATCATCGGCGTTAACGGTGCCATATGGGGTAAACCATCCCTTTCTTTCACACATGCGCAAGGAAGCGGCCGGCTTGCGCCCCCCTGCTTCAAATCAGTCGTTTTCTTTTGAAAACGGGAGGCCGCAAAACGGCCCCCCCTCCTGCGCTCTATCAGCAGCCGCTGCAAGCGGAGCAGTTGCCGCCGCAATCATGCTCTTCCTTCGGCTCACAGGTGGCCGGATCTTCTCCATTGACACAAAGGGTCAAGATCTGCATGAGATAGTTCATCATCCCATCCACTTCCTTGCGGGCTACTTCGTAATTGACCATGTTGGGATTCTGCATTACCTGTGCATAAATCGCACGGAACTGCTGATCAAAATCCTGCATTTTTTCTTCGCTGGGCTCTTCCTTCTGCGCTTCCTGCTGATAGTTCATCTGAATCAGGTTAAGCTCGCCGATGAGGTCGTTGAGGGGCTTGTCCGCTTCGTTTGCCTCACGGGCCTTTTTGAAATTCAGATAACGTTCGTCCTGCTGAATTGCTGCGCCAAGTTCACGCGCCATTTTGATAATGTCCATTGAAATCTCCTTAAAATGAATTTAATTTATTTCAACTGCTCTGATCGAACAGAAGAATGCTGGATCTAACTTTTCCTGGCGGAATGCCTGCCGCTATAAAACGCGGAATTTTATTCCATAAGCGGTTCTACAAGCCCGCAGGCTTGCAGAATGCAGGCGTTCAGCCTGCAAGCGATTTTTACAATGGAAATATGACTTTGTCATATTTCCATTTGGCCGCGTAATATCCACGCGAGCGCCTCTGTTACCACAACCTCCACAAACTCGCCAATCAGTGAATCGCCGCCTGGAAATTCGATCACGAGGTTGCCCTCTGTGCGCCCGGCCAGAAGGCCTGCTTTTTTGCCCGGCCCCTCCACAAGCACACGAAACCGCTTGCCCAGCAGCTTTTGATTGCGCGCGCTGGCAACGCGCTCCTGCAAATCGGTCAATTCGCGGAACCATCTGCCCTTTTCCTCCCGGGAAACGGGGTCGGGCATTTTGGCAGCGGGCGTTCCCTCGCGCGGAGAAAAGATAAATGTGAACAGGGAGGTGAAGCCGACCTCCTCCACGAGTGACAACGTGTCTTGAAACGCTTCATACGTTTCGCCAGGAAACCCGACGATCACGTCGCTCGTCAAGGAGAGTTCCGGCATAACTTGGCGCGCATAGCGGATCAGCTCAAGATACTGCTCTCGCGTATAGCGGCGATTCATCTCTTTTAAAACTCGATCGTTGCCGGATTGAAAGGGCAAATGCAGATGCTTTGCAACCTTTTCGCAATCCGCCATTGCGTCAAGCAGCTCCCGTGTGCAGTCCTTGGGGTGGGAGGTCATGAAACGAATTCGAAAATCGCCGGGGATGGCGTTGATCTCACGCAAAAGCTGCGCGAAGGGAACAGGCGTTTCTAAATCCTTACCATAGGAATTCACATTTTGCCCCAAAAGCGTGATATCGCGGTAACCCGCTTCCACGAGGGAGCGCGCCTCTTCCAGCACGGCCTCCACCATGCGGCTGCGCTCGCGGCCGCGCACATAAGGGACGATACAGTAGCTGCAAAAGTTGTTGCAGCCGTACATCACGGGCAAAAACGCCTTGAAGCTGCTATCTCGCACAACGGGAAGCCCCTCTGTGATGCTGCCCGCCTCATCCGGCAGCTCGAACACGCGGTTCCTACCGCAGAGGGTCCGGTATAGAAGCTCCGGCAGGCGATGAATCACATGTGTACCGAATACAAGATCGACAAACGGGTAACTCCTGCGGATTTTCTCCGCCACGCGGGGCTGCTGCATCATGCAGCCGCACAGGGCGACGACCATGCCTGGCCGGGCGGCCTTTCGATTTTTCAGCGCGCCGACGTTGCCGAACACGCGATCCTCCGCGTGCTCACGCACAGCACAGGTGTTATAGAGCACCAGATCTGCGCTTTCCACAGTATCCGTAAATAGATAACCCATCTCGGCAAGCATGCCCTTGATGCGTTCGCCATCCGCCACATTACCCTGGCACCCGTATGTGTGCACAAAGGCGCGCGGCGCATCACCATAGCGGGCGCCCAGCACCGTGTGCAGTAGGGCTGTATATTCCGCCTGCGTTTTTACAGGCTGATCCATTTTTTCCGCATTTTGAAGCAAGCCGGTTTCCTCCGCATTCAAACGATCTTCACAGGGGTAAAATCCCCCATGATTCTTTTTATTATACTACGAATGGTGGTTGTCCGCAAGTCAAAATCACACATCTTGCGCAAATAGAAAACCGCCCCGTCAAAGCAGACGAGGCGGCAAGTCGATCAGCAAATTGTTTTTCTTTTTCGCTTTGAAAGCTCAAAGCGGCACACCGCAATAGCGCATGACGGGGCTTTCCTTATGAGGGTTGATGCGGTCCACCGCCGCGAGAATCTCCACCCGGCGCGCATGCGCCTCCGCCTCCGGCAGGGTCAGCGCAATGTTCTCAATCTCATAGGGTCCATATCGGAAACGCCCCATTACCGCGCCCTGAAAACGGCCGTCTATCAGTAGGTATTGCAACACGTCCGCATCCGGCCTACAAAATTGCGTTTTCAGCCAGTATTCATTGCACTTGACGAGAAAATCATTGCGGTGCAGCGTGAATACGCCGAAAAACGGCGTAAAGGTTTCTCGCTGCAAAAGCGCAAAGTCAGAGGCGAGCAGCCAGCCGTCGCCATCTGCTATAAACACACCCTCCTGCGCGAGCGCCTGTGCCGCCTGCACAATCTCCTTTTCCGGCAAGCTATAGAAAGATTTCGCCTCCATAGCCGTGAAGCGGACATATCGGTATGCAAAGCGCCGCAAAACGATCCTAAGCGCCTCCTGCCGCGAATATCGCTCTACATCCACGTTAGGAAACATCTCCTCAAAGCGCATCCAGCTCCGATCCCACTCGCCGTCCGGCTGATCCTCAAAGATAAAAAAGGCGGCCTGCAACTTGTGCAGGGCGGGCGTGATCTCCTTCACCAGAAGGCCTGTCATCTCCTTCATCAGGGCAATGTTCATGGGCCCCTCCCTCCGGATGAGCGCAAGAAGCATCTCCTGCGTGGGAGAGGGCTTGTACGGCTTGCGGTAAAGGCCCGCAAAAAGCTCCAGCTCCTCCGCCTCGATAAAGCCGACGTTGCCGCTTTGAAAACGGCCCTTGACCAAAATGCGCTGCTTCTGCCGCACCCGATTATATTCCAAATCATCAAAATCTGCGCGGAACGTTATGCACGGCGGCTGGCCGAAGCCGTGAAAGTAAACGTTCTGCACCGGAGACGTGTCACGATAGAGCCGGTCGTATTCCTCTTTGTCCGCAGGAGCGGACAGGCATTGCCGACGCATGCGTAGTGCCGTGAGCTTTTCTTTCTCCAGCATTTAGGGCCTCCTCGCGCATTCTTGCACATTTTTATTCTTTCCGTTCCGGGCAGAGCGTTGCAATTCCCATATGATTCCCCTCGCCCGTTTCTAAATCCTTAGGCGTGTGAATGAGATAGAAAAAACCGTTCCCCGAATATTTTTGATCCTCGAAGCCTTTCGCATAATCCTCGGCCATCGCCATGTGGGTCACGCGGCCGATTACCATTGCAGTCAGCCCCTCGCCGGATAAATCCTCTATCCGTTCGCATTTGCATTCGAGCGTGAGAAAACTCTCCGCAATGCGGGGGACGGCCACAGTCCGCGCCGTCTCTTCGATGAAGCCGCCCACGGCGAACTCATCCTCCGCTGGCCCGTTGTGCTCAACCGTCCGGATCAGCGCATCATAATAGTGCTTGGAGAGGAAGTTTACACAGAACGCCCCATCCCGCCGGAGATTCTCATAGGTGTGCGTATGCTGGCACAGGCCGGCCAAGATGGCGAAGAACCCGCCCTTATCCCCCTGAAAGCAGCTCCAGGAGTGGAAGTTGATGTTGGGCTTTCCATCCGCCTTGCGCGTTGTGATTGCAAAGAGCGGCTGCGGAATGGCGCAGGCATATTCCATGTAGGAGAAGAAATCATACTGCCCCGGCCAATATTGCCGAAACTGTTCGGGCTTTTCCGCTCCAAATTCATATTTCATTTTTATAATCTCCCTATTGCTCCCAACCGCGGTTATGCGGTTTTGGCAAAACTAGAATATCAATAAAGAATTCGCTCTTACCGCGTTTCACGCTCGAAAAGCGCAAAACGCGAAGCTTGAAACCTATCTTTTTGTTTCGATACAATCAAAGGCGCGTAGGAAAAGCAGGTTTTCAATGACAAGGTTCGCCTTCCACCAGTTTTCGGCGATGGCAAACTCCCGCTCATACGCGCCCCAGCTCCAAGTAATCTCCCACACGCCATCCGCGTTGCGGCCCTGTATCATCTGATCGCATTCCTGCTCCGGCAGGCTCTCGCTCCCGGGATAAAACGGGCTTTTCGGAGAGCGGATAAACCGGGAAGGCGTGCAAACGTAGCCGGTTGCCCATGCCTGCGGGTCCGTGCCGATGAGCGCGCGCACCGCGCGTTGGAGCGTTTGCTCAAATGCGGATTCATCAAACAAATCTATCCTGCCCGCCGCCTTGCAGGAGGCGAGCAGCTCCCAAAAGACGTTCACCTCATGCATATCGTCCGTTTTTGTGCGGCCCGCAATAAAATCCGCGACGGCCCGCTTTGCGATCCCTTCCGCTTTCTTGTAAAGCGCGCTTTCCGACACTCCATATTGCAGAACAAACCCCGCCAGACTCGCCGTCGGGTTATAACCCCAATCTTCCCCTGACCGCTCGGTAAACGTCCACCATGGCGCGTGGGGGAAATCGTTGTTCGATGGAATCGCGCCCTGCCACAATCCATCCACAAAATGTGCGCCACTGCCGAGATAGCGCAGAATCCCGGCTACAATCGGATGCTCCTTCGGGGCGTTTAGCTCTCGAAGGATGCAAGCCGCCGCCCAAGTCTGCATCGGCGCGGACGCGGGATTCCAGCAGTCGGCCTCCAGGCCATGGCCGAAGCCGCCATCCTCATTTTGATAAGCGGAAAGCGATTGGAGCACGGCCTCGGCCGAGCCGCTTTCGAAATGATATTGCCAGCGTGCCAAATCCAACGGTCTTGCGTTACGGTGCATCCAGCGGCGGATGGCGTCAAAATCCTGATTGGTAAGTTTCATTTGTAACAATCTCCCTTTCTCATTTGGATATGCCTATTTTAACCCAAAGAGAAACAAACGGATTGTAAAAAAGCGACATATTTACCGCACCCCACGCTGACCGAGCGCATATGCCCGCGCCTGCGTAGGCGTGAGCGAATGAAATCGCTTAAAATCCCGCAGCAGATGGGATTGATCGGTAAACCCAAAGCGGTGCACCGCATCCTGCACATTGAAATCCCGCTCGAACAACACGGCGCGCCACACTTGCTGATAGCGCACGAGCCCTGCAAATTTTTTAGGAGATACGCCTACCAGCTCCCCGAAAAGCCGCTCCAATTGTCGGGGACTGACGCAGGCATAGGCCGCCGCTTCAGAGAGAGCGGCTCGCCCTTCCTGTTTCAGAATCGAATGAATAGCGTTCATCACAGCAGGTTTTTTCCGCCGCTCCCGCAGAGTTTCCAAAAGATACTGCTGCGCAAAACGGACGCGCTCCTCCAGCGAATCTACGCAGGGCAGCATCGCCTCCAATTGCCGTGTCAAAGCCGGGAAAAAACGATCCGCGTTAAAAAAGCCGTTTTGCACCTGCACCATGGATTCATCGGAAAACAAGGGAACCGCCCAAGCGTAAAACCGAACGGCAAATGTTGCGACAAGATGGCCTGTGCCGTTGCCTCGGGCCAAAAACGCGCGGTCGTCAATCGCAACGAACCGGCTCGAGAGCGACTGCCGTGTGTAATCAAGATCGATCAGAATATCCATGCAGGTATCCGGCGTGACAAGGCTTTCACAGGCGGCGTCACACGTCTGCAACGGCTGGGAGGTGCCCCAGAAGCAACAAATATACGGTCGGAGCGCTTCGCACGGCAGAATTTCGGTGTATGTATCGTCCCTCCGGAACGGCGATGAGGTCAGTGGGCGGAAGATCTGATCCATTTGCATGTGGGGCGCCTCCTTGCTTGAGAAAAATAAATAGCCGGCAACCATCTGCTTGCGTAAGCGATGCGTATCTCTTTACGCCGTGTGGCAACGGTAACTAAGCACGTTGTTTTCCGTTTGCCTGTGGGCGAACGCAGCATAATAAAAAAGGGCATACACGTTGCCCACAGCGCGTATGCCTTCCCCATTCTGATCCTTCAAAATTACAACTGCCCGTCGATAAACGCACGCAGCTTCTCGGCATTTTGAAGCCCAACAACGCGTTCTTTCTCCTGCCCTCCGAAAAAAATCACCAGAGTTGGGATGCTCATCACACCATAGGTCATGGCAAGGTCGCTCGCCTCATCAATGTTCACCTTGCAGAAGCGCGCCTTCCCCTCATATTCGCCGGAGAGCGACTCTACCACGGGCGCAAGCATCCGGCAGGGATTGCACCACTCCGCCCAGAAATCTACGAGCACAGGCTCCTTTGCATCAAGCACCTCTGTTTTGAAATTATCAATCGTAACGGTTGTAACAGCCATGGCCGATTCCCTCTTTCTTTTGTTTCAGTTAGTATTGCCGTCGCCCGTGAGCTTATACGCAAGGCGCTTCGCGCGCCGCATGGCTTCCTGCCCCGCCGGGAAGCGATCCGTCTCCTTTACGAAAACACAGCCTGCAAGCGCCGTGTGCAGCACCGTAAACGCCCGCTTCATCTGGCTGCGGATTGCCGCGAAGCCCGCTGTTTCACTGGAGCCGCAAGTCAGCAGCAGCGCGGCGCGCTTTGGCTTTTGCACAGGGGGGCGAATTGCCAAAGAAAAACGCGCGCTGAAATACCGCTGAAAGCGGTCGAGCACCGCCTTGCCCGGCGCGGGCAGCGCATTATAGTAAACCGGAGCGGCAACTACAAAATAATCCGACCGCTCAAACGCCTCCATAAAGCCGTCAAGGTCCCGTTTGGAGCAGCCCTGTTTTTTAGAGCAATAGCCGCAATCTACACAAGGCCCCGGGCGCTCTTTGTATGCATCGTAGACCGTCACGGTGACCTCCGGCGGCAAGCCGTCTAAAAACGCTTTCAAAAGCCTACCCGTATTGCCTGCCCGGTGCGGCGAGCAGAAGAGAACGAGCAGCTCCTTTTTTTCAGATAAGGTTGCGTTCATCACAGTATTGGCAGACAAGCATGCCTCCCTCCTCCCGGAACAAATGCGGCAGATACGCTTCCGTCTTTGTGATACAGCGCGGATTTTGGCAGCTTGCCGGGTGCGTGCCATGTTTTCTGGGCGGTACTTCACCGGAGCTCTTCCGGAGCATTTCTAAGATCAGCGCCATGCGGGCATACATGCCGTATTCTCCCTGCTCGAAATATTTTGCGCGCGGGTCGTCATCCACATCCACAGTGATCTCATCCACACGCGGCAGAGGGTGAAGGATGCGCAAATCTTTCTTTGCGCCACGCAGCTTCTCCCGGTCGAGCACATACACACCCTTCTGCTTTTCATATTCCGCTGGGGAGGAAAAGCGCTCCTGCTGGATGCGGGTCATATAGAGCACGTCAAGCTCCGGGATCGCCGCTTCGAGGCTATCTAAGCAGGCATAGGGACAGTTGTTGGCATGGAGCACATCGCGGATATACTGCGGGATTTGAAGCTGAGGCGTGGAAATGAGCACAAACCGGTTACCCTCATACTGCGAAAGGCATTTGATGAGCGAATGCACCGTGCGCCCGTTTTTCATATCGCCGCACAAGCCGATGGTGAGATTTGTAAGCCTTCCTTTTTCATAAGATAACGTTACAAGATCCGTCAGCGTCTGCGTTGGATGTAAATGCCCGCCGTCGCCCGCGTTGATCACGGGAACACGCGAATAAAGCGACGCCGCCAGCGACGCGCCCTCACGGGGGTTGCGCATAACGATCAAATCGGAATAGTTGCTGATGATCCGCACAGTATCCTTCAAGCTCTCCCCTTTGGAAACAGATGAATTTCCAGGATTATCAAACCCAATCACCTTCCCCCCCAAGCGGAGCATTGCCGCCTGAAAAGACATCTGCGTCCTTGTGGAGGGCTCGTAAAAAAGCGTCGCCATAATTTTGCCGTGGCAGGCGTCCATATACCACGCCGGGTTTTTGCGAATCTCTCCAGCCAGAGTAATCAATTCCTGCACTTCCGCATGGGAGAGCTGGTCAAGGTCGATCAGGTTGTTTGCTTTCATAAACATCATGCCTTCCTTCCGGGCCGTTTGTGCTTCCATTTTATCAGCAAACCGGCAAAATAACAATACCCAAGCCAGTGGGAAACGAAGTGGTACCGCCGCCAAAAGCGCTGGCAATTTTTAAGTTTCTCAAAAAAGATTGTATCAAAAGGGCGAATGATGTAAAATAAAAAAAGAATTGATCTGTAACCTCCTCGTGGAAAGGATGAATCATCGGATGGAAGATATTTATAGCTCCAGCAATCGGGATCCAAACCGCAAAAAGGATAGCGGTAGCCGGGATATCAGCTCTACCTCCGGCCAGCGGCCCAGGCGGCCGGCACCGCCGCCTAATCCCAACCCGAATCACCGGCCGCAATCGCGGCCTTCGCAATCGCGGCCTTCACAAGCAGGCCAGCCGCCCAAACGGCCCTCGCCGGCAAAACCGGCCGATATCACGCAGGATTTTACGCCCGTCCGGCCGCCGGCCCAGAATCCATATGACAGGCGGCCGCCACAGCAGCAAAGGCCTCCGCAGAGAGCAGGAGACGGCCAGCCGATGGAGGATATTAAAAGCGGCCGGAAAAAGCGCGGGCGCAAAAAGCACGTTCTGCTCAAGCTGTTTCTTGCTCTGATTGCGCTGATCCTGGTCGCCGCCATTGCGGGCGGCAGCTATCTCTACCGCCTGATGGGCTCTTTCAACTACAATGAAGCAGGGCATAAAAATAACGTCTACGTCGATGAGAGCAACCTCTTCAGCAGCAAGGATGTCACCAACATCCTCTTCCTGGGTGTTGACCGGAGGAATGCGGATGAAAAATCCCGTTCTGATACGATGATGATGCTCTCTATCGACCGCGCCAACAAAAAGCTCAAGCTCACCTCCTTCCTGCGCGATTCGTGGGTATACATCCCGGATCACGGCTATGCAAAGCTCAACGCCTCCTGCTCCTGGGGCGGCGCGCAGCTCGTGATGGACACGCTGGAATATAACTTCAACGTAAAAATCGACCACTATGTGCTTGTGGATTTTGATATGTTCAAAAGCATTGTTAACAAGCTCGGCGGGATCACCGTGGAGGTAACGGAAAAAGAGGCAAAATACCTGCGCAACGACGTCCATCTGGATATCCAGGCCGGTGAGGCCGTAAAGCTCGATGGAAACGAAGCGCTCTGGTATTGCCGCATCCGCTATCTCGATTCCGATTTCATGCGCACCCAGCGCCAACGCAAGGTGATCTCCGCAATTATTAGCAAGGCGAAGAGTACGCCGATCCCAACTCTCGTCAAAATGGTGCAAGAGATCCTGCCCGATGTGGAAACGGATATGAAGCAAAGCGAGCTAATGCGTCTGGCGGGCGGCGCTGCGGTTTCCTACATGCGCTATGATCTGGAGCAGATGCGCATCCCTTCCGACGGCACCTGGAAAAACAAAACAATCAAGGGCCAATCGGTCCTGTCGCTAGATATGGAAAAGAACCAGCAGCTGCTCTATGATTTTCTCTATACGAAGGATGCGGAAAAGACGACGGATCAAGCCGCAAAAGGCGAATAAGACGCGGCTTTCCGCTGTATAAGAAGATTTTAACAACCCCGGCGGGCAGGAAGATCAATTCCTGCCCGCCGGGGTTTGTTTCTCTAAAAAAGGTTTTAATCCGCCTGAACGGTAATGGGGAAGGCAACAGCAACTGATTTTCCGTCTTTCAGGTTCTCTTGATTATCCCACCGGAACACGGCTGTGCCCGCATAGCGCCCGGAAGAGGCGGGCGTTTTTGCGACTTCGCTCCAGCCGTCGACGTTTTGACCTTCGGCGGCTGATCCGGCGTAAAACCGCATTTTCTGGGTGTAAGAGGCGCCGGGTGCAAGGCTGCCGTGACCGATCGCGGTATCCCCTGGCTTGCCATACACATCAATATCAGGAAATTCAAAAGCGTCGTTCCCAATTTTCGCCCGGATCTCCAGATGCAGCTCCGGCGTTGACATCGGCAGCCAATATTCAATCGTCTCGTCGCTCGCATTCGTCACAACCGCTTCCACCTCGACCGTATCGCCCGGCCTGCACACCGGGTTTTGAACGGTGACGCGCAGGGTAACGCCATCCTTTGTTTCCGTATAAGACTGCGGGGATACGTCCTGCGTCAAAGGTTCCGTGCGCTCATCCCCACCGGAGGGCGAGCAGGCGGAAAGCAAACCGGCCAGCATGCACAGCAACAAAAAAGCTGCGATCCAACGTTTCATAAAATTACATCTCCTTCCTATCCTTACCACCATGCCAATGCGACGTTCCCCTGCGCCGTCCCGGCGGGTTTTGTCACACGGATCGTATAGGTTCCAGCCGCCGGGCGGCTTAGATGGACAAGCTCCACAGAGCTAGTCGGGATTGTTGATTTCCCCGCCTGCGCTCCACCTGGTTTGAGCACATACAGGCTGTAGTTCACATAAGGGCCGGTGGTAACGGAACCACTCGTATGAGTGCCAACGCGATTAAAGCGATCCCAAGCCAGCGCAACCCGGATGACAACGTCGCTCGAAGTGATATTCAGGGAGCGGTTCATCGTGTCACTCGTCTGAACATAGGCCGTATAGCGGTTCTGGCTGATCAAAGAAATTGCCTTTTTCGCGTTGACAACGCCCGCGCCCTCCACGGCGGTCAGCCCCGCGGCCAGCGTTTCCGAAGTTACTTTTCTATCGCAGGAGGCGGTTAAAATCGCCTTGATCAATGCAGGATTGGTGGCGAGCGACGGACGGAATTCCAACATTTGCGCGATAATACCGGTTACGATAGGAGCAGAAAGGCTTGTTCCACTAACACCATCAATCACGCTCTGAGCGGAAGCTAGGAAATCTGGTTTTGCACATCCAGCTGTTCCTCCATTTGCAGAAGAAGAGTTGGGATATAAAACGTCGTCACTTTTAGCCAGTGTATTCTTGTCGTTAATGCCACCAACGGTTATCACATTATAAGCAAGCCCAGGTGCATCAACTATACTCGAAGTCCCCTTATTTCCCGCTGCCAGCACTATTGACACCCCATGCTGTACTGATACATGATCAATCCATCGCTCGATACCCCAATATACGTCCTCTGCATTTCTGCTCCATCCCCAGCTTATATTAATTGCCTTAACACCCTTATTAAGCAAAGCTTCTATTCTTTCATATAAAGAAGTAAAAGATCCGCCATAAGAAGCAGCGAACAACTTGGTATCTGGCGCTACGCCTACTGTACCCAACATGATTCGTGCGACCATAGTAGCGTGATCCCTTGTGTTAGTTTGCAAACAAGTGATATTGCCCGACTTTAGTTGATTATGGTTAGGATTAGGCACACCCGATTCAAACTGCCCTACTTTAACACCATATCCTGTAAAGCCCAGCGTATCCCTCGTATAATTCGCATCGACGGATGCAAGCGATGTTGCTAAGGATTGATCCTGTGGCTCTGATTCAGCTTCCCAGCAACGCTGCACACTTTCCACCTGCGAGTATCGTGTTACCCTATCAATCTGATCCGGCGTTAATGCAGCGATCATCATCGGCGCATATTGGCTGCTGAACATCACCTCTTCCTGATCCAGCCCCAAAATCGCAAGATCGGACTGATGCATGGCAGTGTATTTTTCCCTTGCAACCTGACGCTTGGTATCGATATAACTATTTGTAAGCTGCTGCTCCTGCGCACGCTGCGCTTTCGTCACCTCCAAATACGCTTCCGCACGCGCACGATATTGCTGTGCCGGCAGCTCCGGATCGAAATAATTCTCGGGCAAATCCTGCGCCTCAACGGGAGCCACATCCTGTTTGGCAAGGCCCGTCCGCCTTATCGTTTCTGCTTCCAGGGCACTTTCTGAAAGATCATTTGTCCATATATATACAGGAATTTTTTCGTTCGGAGCAGTCGCTCCCAGCTTTTGCTGCAAACCGTTATCGAGCTTTGCCCGCCGCACCTCTATCGAGCTGTCAAACGAAGAGGCGAATACGGAAATTGGCATTGCAAAAAGGACAACTGCAAAAAAATGGATAAGCTTCTTTCAAAACGATTCTTCATTCTAATCGCTCCTCTTCCTCTTTATATACGTTCTAAAAAATACGATCTTCTTTAATGAGAAGCCCATTGGAATCATCCCCTTTCGAATCACATGCAATCTCATATTTATATTTTACATATTTTCTCATTAAATTTCAATCATTTTTCATTATTGTGATTTATATGTAACTATTTCCATCTTTTTGTAAAAAAGCAGGCGGACGCACAATGCATCCGCCTGCTTTTTTAGTATTCTCGATTCTCAATCCCATAAGCGGGGGTTACTTGCTCTCCAGCAGCTTTTCGCACGCCGCGAGCTGCACGCACACGCATAAAAGCGCCACCGCCTGCTCGAGCTCCGCCACCGGCGGGAGCGTCGGCGCGATGCGGATGTTGCGGTCCGCCGGGTCCTTACCGTAGGGATAGGTCGCACCGGGCGTGGTGAGCGTTACACCCGCCTCTTTGCAGAGCGTGCCCACACGCTTTGCGCAGCCGTCGAGCACATCGAGGCTGATGAAGTAGCCGCCGTTCGGGTTTTTCCAGGAGGCGACGCCCTTGCCGCCAAGCTCTTTTTCAAACGCGTCGAGCACGGCCTGGAACTTCGGGCGCAGGATTTCAGCATGGCGCTTCATCTGCGCACGGATACCGTCCGCATCCTTGAAGAAGCGGACATGGCGCAGCTGGTTGAGCTTATCATAGCCGATCGTCTGGGAGGCCATGCGGGTTTTGATCATTGCGATATTCGCATCGGAGGCCGCCATCACAGCGACGCCCGCGCCGGGGAAGCTGATTTTCGAGGTGGAGGCCACCATAATCACGCGGTCAGGGTTGCCAGCCTTCGCGCATTCGTCGAGCATATTGAGCACCTCGTCGGGCGTATCGGTCAAATCGTGGACGCAATAAGCGTTATCCCAGATGATGCGGAAATCCTCCGCGCCTGTCTGCATGGCTGCCATACGGCGGACGACTTCGTCAGAATAAGTTTTTCCTTCCGGATTGGAATACTTCGGCACACAGAACATGCCTTTGACTGCCGGGTCCTTCACGACCTCTTCCAGCAGCTCCATATCCGGGCCGTCCTCCAGCATCGGGATGTTGATCATCTCGATCCCAAAATATTCGCACACGCCGAAATGTCGGTCGTAACCGGGCACAGGGCAGGCAAACTTCACCTGATCGAGCTTGCACCAGGGGGTGCTGCCCGCGCCGTGCGTCATGCATTGGGAAACATAGTCAAACATCATATTCAGGCTTGAATTGCCGCCCACGATGAGATTCTTCGGCTCAACGCCCATCAGCTCGGCAAACAGGCGCTTGCACTCCGGGATGCCGTCAAGCACACCATAATTGCGGCAATCCACCCCGTTTTCCGATTTCACGTCGGAAGCTGAATGGAGCACATCGAGCATTTTCATAGATAGATCGAGCTGATCCGCGCCGGGCTTGCCGCGAGACATATCGAGCTTTAGCCCCTTTGCCTGAAATGCCGCATACTCCTCCAAAAGGCGCGCTTTCTGCGCCTCAAGCTCTTCCCTAGTCATCTCCTGAAAAACCGGCATGAAAACTCCTCCTAAAACGGCTGCACCGGGCAGCCAAAATCTATTGCTATAGTATCCGATTTCCCCGGATTTTGCAACTGTAAAATTAAAATCCTGCATTTTGACCAGTTTGCGGTGAAAAAGGAGCGCCTTCCCCGTGCAAAGGCCGAAAATTCCAGAATCCGCCGCCGGGCAGATTGAGGCTGCCACGCGGAAACGCCCCGTTCGGCTGGTTGCGAGCCGGACGGGGCAGAGCTGTATCATGATTTATCGGGGCGGGTCTGTTACGCCGTTTTTTTTAGCGGGTGATCAGGCTCCCCGCCCTCCTGCCGGCTAATCCTCCGGTAGAGAAAAATGCCGCCCACAGTTAATGCGCCCGTCAAAAGGTATACAATCGCCGCAAACCAAAAATTGCGCTCCCCCAATGCGTTGCCGCATAGGGTAGAAGAAAGAATGGACGGAATCCGGGCAATCCCGGTCAAAAGCAGGAAGGCAAAAGGATTCACCGGCGTAACGCCCACAAAATAGGTGATTAGGTCCTTCGGTGTGCCGGGAATCAAGAAGATGATGAAACGCAGCAGATTGAGCTTTTTGGTATTCTGCAAAAAGCGGAAGGATTGGAGCTTCTCCCGCGGCACAAACACCTCCACCATCCGCATGCCGAACAGCTTCGTCAGCCCAATGATGATGAGCGAGCCAATTGCCGTACCGAGCATACACAGCGCCATGCCCCACCAGCTTCCAAACGCATATCCCGCTCCGATTTCCAACGGCTCAGCGGGGATGATTTTAACAACCGTCTGCACTGTGCGGATAGCGACGAAGGCAAGCGGGCCCAGCGCGCCGTGCTCATTCATCCAGGCGCGGAAGCGGCCGGTATCGAGCACAAACTCCAACAGCGGCTTGCCATAGAACCATGCCGTCAACCCGCAGGCAAGGAGAAATACGGAGAGCCCAATGAGCACCATAATCTTTTTCTTCCGGTTGCCCGGGCGGATCAGATCGTTGTGGCGCACCTTGTCCCATCCCTCTTTGCAGAATTGTTTGAGCTGTTCCATTCAACTGCTCCCCTTCCGTTGTGTGGATCGAATCCGTTTCTGTTATCAGGATACCCGAACGGACTTACGAAAGGGAAACGGAAAAATTACAAGTTTCTTACGAGAGCTCTGTTTTTTTCAAAGCTATGTGAAAACAGGGTTCGCTGCCTACTTCCAGGCGATCCGGATGCGCTCGTGCAGCTCCCACAATGTTTTCACGCCAGTAAAATCGAGGTCGATTTCTTTTCTTTTTTACTCATGGTTTGATTCCTCCTTCGTCTTTTGCTCAAACACTCAGCTAATAATCATATAGCTAAACTTCTGTGGGTTTCTTTTCCAATGCATTTGGTATTCCACATTTCTCTCCAGCAGCTCTATCACTTTTTTTCCGCACGGCTGTAGATCCTTGGGCAGCATTTTGATGCCACGCACCGTAACCATTGTTTCGTCGCGCGGCTCACTGAGTAAATCCCAGAAGGCAGACCAATTCTTCCCATACCATTCCGGGAAGTCGAAGGCGATCCGGATGCGCTCGTGCAGCTCCCACAGCGTTTTCACCCCGGTAAAGTCAAGGGTAATTTCTCTTATTTTTTTGCTCATAATTTGTTTCCTCCCTCATGATACTCCTTTGCTTGCACAGGCCCTTTAGCTCAGCACCTTGTAGTTGAACTCCACTGGATTCCATTCCCAGTGCGCCTGCCATTTTTTATTTTCCTCAAGTAATTCAAGAACCTTTTTCCCGCACGGCTGCAGTTCCCGGGGGAGCATCTGAATCCCCCGCACCGTGACCATTGTTTCTTCAAATGGCTCGCTGAGCAAGTCCCAGAAAGCGTCCCAGTTCTTCCCATACCATTCCGGAAAGCCGAAGGCAATCCGGATGCGCTCGTGCAGCTCCCACAGCGTTTTCACCCCGGTGAAGTCAAGATTAATTTCTTCCACTTTCTTGCCCATAATTTGTTTCCTCTTTTCTTTCATTATTCGATGGCATAAAAGGTTGCATAGTGGTCGTAGGTCACAAAAATGAGGCCGTCGTTCGACCAGACGACACGATGCCGGTTGCGCTTGCCCTCATGATAATTGAGATCCGCCTCATACCAGATGCGGCCGCTGCGCTGCGGGAGATGGCCATCATCATTCTTGTATACCCCTCCTGCGAGCATTTTCCCCGGTGCGTAGCGAACCGGAGGCTTGCCATCCCGCCAGCCGAGGGCTTCTATCTGTTCCCGGGGGATATAATACTCCGGCAGCGTCCCGCTCATTTTCAGCCAGAAATCCGCCCCCATCAGCCCCTGGTCCGTAGCCATCCCTGCCGGAATTTCCTTGAGTGGCACAAGCCTGCACTTGCAGTTGGGATGCACCGGCGGTGGGATCGGGGGCTGCTCCGCCCGGCTATAAATGCGGCCGTCTTGAAGCATGCAATAGGGGCAGGTGCCTGGGCTCGGCTGTGTCACCCACTGTTGCCAGCGCGTGCTTTCGTACACAACGGGCGGATCAAAACGATCCAGCTTTCCCTTCTGCTCCAAAAGCGTTTGTGTGATAAAATCAATGGTTTCCAGCATCGATTTACCTCCTGATATGATTCGGAAAAATACTTTCTCATACAGGGGGGCAAACCGGGCCTTTTGTTGCACGAATCTGTGCAACAAAACGGCGGCTGCAAAAAATAATTTTGCGTTGCGCGTTGCGCCGACTCTATATTTCGATTATCTCACACTTTTTTCGACCATTCAATACTATTATTATATAATATTACCTTTTATTCTATATAAAGGAATACGAATGAACCATTAAACTTTTGAATACAGCCGGGCAGCCCGAAT
>ERZ1673750.829-NODE-829-length-19356-cov-6.839283_pt1 | contig 19356 bp, 18 predicted proteins | sample MGYA00580203_ERZ1673750 | MGnify/ENA primary metagenome ERZ1673750 (study PRJEB41218, sample SAMN15661763) | gut metagenome | host: Homo sapiens | place: Canada: London | collected 2015-08-20/2019-03-30 | study: EMG produced TPA metagenomics assembly of... | reverse complement strand
AACATCTCCTTTGATCTTTCTCCGAACCGCCTTCTGTTCATTAAAATTTTCATTGTATTCAGTATAAGACCGCAATCCTTCCGCGTCAATAGAAAATCCACCCAAATACAAAAAGATTTATTGTTTTTTTTTCGATAATCTGATAAAATTTCATGACAGGTACAATACCTGCCATCTCAAAAGAAAGAAGGATATCATTATGGATGAAAACTTCACTCAGTCCGCTGCCTGCAGCGGTGAATGCTCCACCTGTGGAAGCGACTGCGGAATCGATGTAAGCCAGCCGACCGTTACATTGACACTGGATGACGATACAGAAGTTGTCTGCGCAGTTTTAACAATCTTCCCGGCACCCAACGGAAATGAGTATATCGCGCTTCTTCCGCTGGACGAGAACGGCGAGAACCAGGACGGAGAAGTCTATCTCTACCGCTACTCTGAAACCGAAGAAGGACAGCCTTCTCTCGCAAACATTGAAGAAGACGAAGAATACCACATTGCTGCCGACGCATTCGACGAGATGCTGGACAGCATGCAGTTCGACGGAGAAGACGAAGAAGAAGGTTGATCCGGCACAGAGCGTCAGGTATCAAAGAAGAAAAAAGAGTGTCCCAGGATCCGGGGGTTCCGCTCCGATCCTGAGGCACTTTTCCTTTTATTGCTCAACTGCGACTGATTCCGCTTACTCTTTTTAACATCTGTTTCTAAACCAATATAAAAGTATAATGGAAATAAATACCAATACATACTACGGATGAGGTGAACTATGCGAGATACAGATGTTATTCAGCACATTCAGGATTTGTGCAGAGAACGTGACTGGAGTTATTACCGTCTGGCAAAGGAGTCGGACATCCCCTATTCCACGCTGAACAATATGATCAACCGTACCAATATTCCAACGATCCCGACACTTCAGAAGCTCTGTGACGGATTTGGAATCACGCTCTCCGATTTCTTTACCGAAAACTCGGACCGTCCGCAGCTGACCGTCGGGCAGCAGGAAGTCATTGAGCTTTACAACCGCCTGGATCACGAGAAGAAAAATGTCCTGAAAGCTTATATGAAAGGACTCCTCATGGACGTATAAAAGGTATCCCAAAAGTCATACCATGGCTTGAGGGATACCTTTCTTTTTCTTTCACAGAACTTCGGATGTTCTTTCCCTACAGGGTAAAACCATCCTCCGTCATATGTAACGGTGTCTCACAGAATTTTTTGATAAACTGCACCAGATACTCGGTGTCCAGCGTTCCCGCCGTCTCATAAGGAGAATGCATTGCAAGCTGCGCCAGTCCGATATCCACGCTGACTGCAGAAACCTGAGAAGTGGAAATTCCGCCCAGGGTAGATCCGCCCGGAATATTGGAGTGGTTGGCGAAAATCTGATACGGAACGTTTGCCGCCTGGCAGATTTTCTTTGTCACTGCCTCAGACATGGCATCTGTCGTATATTTCTGATTCGCACTCTGTTTGATGACGATTCCCTTATTCATATAGACACGGCAGGATGGATCATAGTTCTCCGGGTGTGCCGGGTGCTGGGCATGGGCATTGTCTGCCGATACCAGGAAACTGTCCGCAACCGCACATTTCAAGGACAGACTGTCCCCTCCGAGGCCGCTCCAGATCCGCTCCAGCGTATCCGCCAGGAACGTGGACGCTGCTCCCTGTTTCGTGCTGCTTCCAACCTCTTCGTTGTCAAACACACAGTAAACGGAAATTTTCTCTGCGCCTTCCGCCGCCAGAAATCCTTCCAGCGTTCCATATGCACACTGAAGGTCATCCAGTCGTGCGCTTCCCACATACTCTTCCTCCATGCCGTAGAACGTTGCCGGAACACGATTATACAGAAACAGATCCATTCCCAGGATATCTTCCTTTGCCGCACTGCATCCGAGCGCCTCAAAGAAATGCTCCTTCGCGTCCGGTCCGCCGATGACCGGCAGCATATCCTTCTGCGCGTCATAGCTGAGGCTTTCATTCATCTTACGGCTCAGATGGATCGGCATGTTTGGGATCATCGTCAGATTTCTTTCTGAATCCACCAGTTCAGAACGTACTCCGTCCTCTGTCCGGACGATCACACGGCCTGCAATTCCAAGCGGGCGGTCCAGCCACGGCGCCATGATCATTCCGCCGTACCGCTCCACATTCAGACGGGTATAGTTTCCATCTTCCAGAAACGGATTCTCCCCTTTGATCTTAAAGGATGGGGAATCGCTGTGGCTTGCCAGGATCTGGAACCCACCCTTCGGCTCCTGCGGGATCCGGAAAGCTATGATGGACGAACCGTTGCGTTTCGTGTAATACTTGCCTCCGCGAACGACCGGAAATGCTTCTGTCTCCGGCAGATATACAAATCCCTCCTGCTCCAGTCTTCTGGAAATCTCCTGCACCGCATGGAACGGGCTTGGGCTTTTGTCTATAAAGGAAATTAAGTCCAGGCTTCTCTCTTTTGCTGTCATAATGTTGCTGTACCTCCTTACATTTTCTGTCTATCAAGTATAAACGATTTTGTCGGAAATAACAATGGAAACATTCTTCCTCAAAAGCCATTGGGACTTTTATTCTCTGATCTCGTAAAGTTCCACATTCCCGCTTCCCTCCAGGAGTACCTGATCGTAAGGTGCCTCCGGATAGGCAACCATGCTTACCGGGATCAGTCCGTCATCGGCAAGCACTTCCAGTACAGAAACATCAAAGATCAGCTCCATCTCTCCGTCTCTCTTCATTCTCGGAATCCGGACGCTGCAGTACTGCGGCATCTGGAATTGTTCATGGAACGAATGCTCTCCGGCATGGGTTCTGTCCACAAAAATCTCATCCTCCGTGACCTGGATCACCAGCTTCTGTCCAAGGGCGTTGGATAGCGTAATCTTCTTTGTTCCGGTCACTTTCATCCCAAAGGTATCCGTGTAGAGCCTCTGCATATGATTCACCGGATAGGCGCTGTGCTGGTACTTTTCCAGTCCTGCAAAAGAGGCAGCCAGACGATAGCCCTTTTCCGTCTTTACCGCGCGAAGACTGCGTGCAAGCGTCATTTGTCCGCAGTATTCCCCGGTCGGCGTCTCATTGGCATACCCCCAGTTCATCGCCCAGCCAAGAAACAACGGCTCTTCCAGGTTCTGGAAGGTCACGCCCGCGTAATTGTCAAATCCAAAATCAATCCAAAGAGGTTCCTTTTCTTCCTGCTTCAGGATAAATTTATCTCCGTCAAAATCCCCAAGGAAATACTGAGTTCTGCACCTTCCATCCTCTGTAGTGGTCGTCATGCTGACGATCAGGACCCACAGTTTCCTGCCGTCCTCTGCCTCCACCTGAAACAGGTCCGGACACTCCCAGACACCGGAAGCCAGATTTCCCTCCGGTCCGAATTCTCCGGTCTTTTCCCACCGTTTCAGGTCTTCTGACTTGTAAAAATGCACTCTGTCACCGGCCGCAAGCACCAGGCTCCAACAGTTTTTCACCGGATTGTAAAATGCCTTGGGATCACGGAAATCCGAAATTCCAGGATTGGGAATTACCGGATTCTGGTAAGATTTTTCGAAATGTATGCCATCTGTGCTGTAGGCAATACTCTGCTGCTCCAGCCCGTGTCTTCCATGATTCGTATAAACCGCGACGATCGGCGGTTTCTCTTTCGTTCCGTATCCTGAGGTGTTTTCCCGGTCATACACACAGCTTCCGGAAAAAATCATTCCCAATTCATCCGGATACAGTGCGATCGGCATATGCTTCCAGTGGAGCAGGTCTCTGGACACCGCATGGCCCCAGTGCATCGGTCCCCAATTGGGCGCCTCTGGATAATGCTGATAAAACAGATGATAAATGCCATTGACGTACACCATACCGTTTGGGTCATTGGTCCACATCGCCGGAGGCGTAAAATGAATGTTCGGTCTGTAATTTCTGCTTCCTTTTGTACTCATGAAAGTATATTCTCCTTTTTCGTTTTGTCTGATGACTCACCAATTACTTCCGGCCATCGTATTTGTGTCTGAAAAATGATTCTATATGCAGCCATCAACGATACATCCAGGATCACGCTCCCCTTTTTCATACGGGCGGAAAATTCCTGATAAACGTACATGGTTCCCAGAGCATTCACTCTCAGGGATTCTGCTTTTTATGCATATTCACTCATTGCCGACAAGAGAGCACCGCTTCAGCCCGTCCCGGGTCAGTTCGTACACTTCCGTGCATACTTCCTCGATAAATTTCCGGTCATGAGAAACGCAGAGGATCGCTCCCTGGTAATCTGCCAGGATTCTTCGGATCACCGGATTGGACATGGGAGAAAAGTTCCGTGTCGGTTCATCCAAAATCAGTACGTCACTTTCCTCCAGACTCATTTTCATAAAAAACAACTTTGCTTTCTGTCCTCCCGACAATTCCCGGATCGGGTGCTCCATCTCCTCCGCTGTAAACTTCATACTTCCCAGCCAGGTCCGGATTCTGGTCAGTTCCTCCTTATCCCCTTTCGTCTGCAGAAAATCCAGCGGCGTTTTTTCCCCGGGAAGCAGGTCTCCGTAATTCTGAGGCATATAGGCAGCATGCAGGTCTTTCCTGCTGAGAAGCTCCTGCGCGATCTTCTTCAGGAGCGTGGTCTTCCCCACTCCGTTTTTTCCTATGATACAGACCTTTTCCGGTCCGCGGATCCTGAGATGGATCTTTTCCGCCAACAGTTTTCCGTCTGCCGTCAGCTGATCCAGTTCATAATCCAGAACCTCTTTCCCTTTTGGCATCGGGATCTGACGGCCCAGCCGCAGATAAATCGCATCCTCCGTATCCGGAACCTCTGTCCGTTCTTCCCACTGCTTTTCAAATCTCCGTTCCTGCGCCTTTACCGCATGCATTTTCTTTTTCAGAAGTCTTCCGCCGGAAGGATTCTGTCTGGTGATCGTTGCCTGCTTGTATTCCACAGACTGCTGGATCCTGCGGAATTTCTCCTGCTGTTTCTCATATTCCCGCTTTTCGCTGCGTGCCTGTTCCTCCAGTCTTTGAAGGCTGTGCCCGCGCTCCTCCATATATGTGCGGTAAGGTACCCGCGCCACTGTCCAGCGCGGCTTCGTTTTCCGCATGGTCTGTTCCAGATGGATCACAGAATTTGCCGTCCGTTCCATCAGATATTCGTCATGAGAGATATACAGGACCGGAAGACTCGTCTGGCAGATGAACGTTTCCATCCATTCCAGAGTTTCCAGATCGATATCATTGGACGGTTCATCCAGCAGCAGAACATCCGGGCGTTCCATCAGTATGCGCGCCAGCTGAAGCTTCACCTTTTCCCCTCCTGACAGAGTGGCAACCTGCTGGTCCGAATAAAAAAATTCCAGAGAAAATCCAAAATTTCTTCCGAGATCCGCCAGTTCCTTCGGCGTCCAGTCATAAAAAAGCGGATTTTCCGCAAAATACTCATAAACCTGGCAGTTCCGAGCTTCCTGCCCCATCTCCTGTGCCAGATAGCCGGTGCGCACTCCGTTTCGGATGATCTCGCCGCTCCAGGTCACATACTCCTCAACCAGCTGTTCTTCATGGATCAATTTCAGAAGCGTAGACTTTCCATTTCCTTCCTCTCCGATCAGGACTGTTTTGTCTCCCGGCCGAAGCACAAATGAAAAATCCTCGATCAGGTTTCTCAGATCTTTTTTATGTGTGATTGTCAAATTCCGAATCTGAAGCATTACCTTTTCCTCCTTATCCGCAGAACTGCTGACACAGAAAAAAATCTGTTTTTTCGCACGCTCCGAAAAAACAGATTTCCCGTACGCAAAGAACACCGATGCAGAAACTTCCGGTCTCTGCGGCGATGACAGAAAATCCATTTTTCAAAAGTATGCGAAAACAGTCCTGCTCTCTGCACAGCAGAAACACTTCTGCCTGCAGCGCTGAATCCCCGGATTTTCAAAACTGCGGGGAACTGTACTCTGTTGCCTTTTGAAAAACGATTATTTTGTCATCATCATGTTTCCTTTGCTGCTCCTTTACAAAATTTTATGATACAAGCTTACTACAAACAATTGGATTTTTCAAGGCAAAATGCAAAAAACTTCATTTACTGAATTTCATTTATCCCTCGATCTGTCTCAGCAGATACCGCCCGACGGTTCCGGCAAAATTCCGGATATCCCGGATATAGGCGAAATCTTTCCCGAAAATCTTCCGCTCCGCCGCCAGTTCCTTCTCCTCCCCGGCGAACACGCCGAGCACCGCGACACCCTGCTGCCTCAGCCGGAGTACCTCACGTGCCGTATCCTCCACCGCGTACTCCCCGCAGTAAGGGGCAGGATTTCTGCTTCCGGGACGGTTGATCAGCACATCATACGGTTTCCCGTCGCTGAGGACGATCAGGAGTTTCTGCGCCTCCTCTCTGGCAAGCAGATCCATTCCCGCCGCCCGGATTGCCAGGCCGTCCCGGTTGTTGGACGAAGTGATATACTCAAAAATATTTGCATTGTTCCTGCGGTCGTCCTCATAATCCCGGAACCGGTGCAGGATCGTATAATCCCAGAAAGTACAGAAACTCATGACCCGGAACGGTATTTCCAGATTGCTCAGCGTCTCACTGAGAATATATCCCTGCATTGCCACCTGCGCCTGCCGGCTCCTCTGAGATCCGCTGGCATCGATGAGCACGTCCACCACAAAGTCCATCGCATCCTGTTTCTGTTCTTTCAAAAACAGGCTTCCATGGGGACACCGTCCCGCCTTCCACAGCCAGGACGGCACGATCCTTCCGCAGTCTGCCGGAAAATACTGGGTGTCCTCCCGCAGAACCAGGGCTTTTTTCAAGGCGCCTGTCAACAGCCGGATGTTCTGTTTTACCTCCCGATGGGCGTCATAATAGGCGTGAATATTTTTATCCTTCTGCTTGCTTGCATAGGCGAGCTGATAATTTTTCTTTACCGGATGCTTCAGGATTCCCTCCGTATAATACAGGCTGCAGTCCCCGTGGAGCCCCCGGCAGAGCTTTTCGTTCCTCTGTTTTTCCTGCGCCGGGGTCAGCCATGTCTTTCCGTAATTCAATTCCACATAGCTGTGGGTTTTTGTCAGGGTTTCCTCATCCACAACGACGATTTTTTTCTTTTTCTTCTTTTGTTCCTCTTCGCTTCCCTCTTCCGCCGTCTGTTCCGGCGCTTCCGGCAGAGATGTCAGATCCAGCGAAAGCTTTTCCAGATACGTCTCCAGGGCATCCTCATACAACTCTTCCGACAGAAAATCTTTCCAGGAAAATTCCCGCAGTTCCTCAATGGTCACCGCCAGCACCTGCTCCAGGGTTCCTCTTTTTCTCTCAAAGTCCGGCTCCATCATCTGGTTATAGAGAAGATCCGTCAGGCGGATCAATTCCCCGGTATCCTGAATTTTCTCCGCAGTCATAAGGAGTTCCAGCCACTTTCTGATGTTTCCCGATGCCCGGTAGCCTGGGTCCATCTGCAGTCGGATCCAGGCAAGCTGAAGCTGCCCCGGAGCGCTGGAACAGAGCATGGAAAATTCATGATCCAGCAGTTCCTCATAGGCGCGCCTCCGGATACCTTCCACACCCTTCCGTTCCTCCAGAAGCCGTCCGCTCACCGCCGCCTCTGTCACCAGCGCGGCGATCATCTTCAGCGGCGCCTCCATCGCGTGGCAGTATATTTTTTTTACCAGATAAAGCTGATACGTTTCCCGGTCAAACCATTTTGCAAACGCACCCTGACGGATACCGTCATAAAGCGCACAGTATTTTTCCCGTCCGAACCGCTCCACATCCGGACGGACCTCCAGCGTATAATCTCCGCTCACCGTCCACACCAGATTACGGATGCGGTTCTCGATTTCCATCCGGTTCTCCGTTTCCGGGCGGGTTTCTTCCATCAAAATACATCCCCTTTCGACCATTCCTCAGGAATCCTGGTCATCGCCGCATCCTGGATGATCTCCTTTTCATAGAGATCGAAGCATTTGTTCACGATCCCCATCTTCACCGCCTGCCAGGGAGAAAGCCCTGCCCGCACCGTCCGCAGGGCGCCGATCATCCCCCGCAGATCCAGCGCCTTCGTGGAAATCTCCGCCTGCCCTGCCTTTTTCTGCAGATCAAGATACAGACCGATAAACGCCTTCTTCGCCGCTTCCTTCATCCCCGGAAACATGGTATCCAGCAGATAATTCAAGGTCTCCTCGTCCTGCAGAGGCATATCGATCACAAGAAACCGTGAAACCAGCGCCTCATTCAGTTCCCTGGTACCCGCATAACCGTAATTCATCGTCCCGATAAACCGGGTCGCCGGATGCAGCGCGATCCTGTCATAGCCCGGCACATCGATACTCCTTCGGTCGTCCAGCGCAGCATGAAGCACACTCACCGCATCATTCTTCGCCATATTGATCTCATCCAGAATGCCAAAACCACCTGCCCTGGAACAGCGGGAAATCATCCCTTCCCTCAGCAGCACCTCATTGTTGCGGAACGTATCCGTTCCGATCAGCTCGGCGCTGCCCATATTCACATGGAAAGAAACCGTGTAAGCCGGCCGCTCAAAAATCCATGCCAGCGTTTCCGCCAGCACATTCTTTCCGGTAGCCTTTTCCCCGGTAAGCAGCAGATTTTCTCCCTCCAGAAGCGCAGCAATCGCCATCTCCAGGATCTCACGCCCATAAAAAAGGACCTGCGGCTTCTGCAGTCTGTCCGTTTCCTTTTCCTGCTCCGCATAAACATGGCAAAACTCCTCAACACCTTCCAACAGACCCTTATCCACATTCTGCCTTCTCAAAAACTCCAAACGCTCCACAGCCTGTATTTCCTCCTTTTATCTGTCAGTTTTCCACAATCATTCGTTTTAGGACAACCCTATTTCTTGTCTTTTACGATTGTACCAAAAATCCCTTTCAATTACTACTAAATCATGTTTGATATTTTATTCCTCCAGACAAATCCTTTTTAAATATTCACGTCATAGGCGGGCACCCATTGACATAAACTAATGGCAAAAGCCACTGCAGGTAATCCTATGCTGAAACAGAAATTTTCTCCCCTGCTTAGGAAAGTCACTTCCCGGATCACACAGATCCGGCAGATTCCTCCCCGTGCCTGTCTCAAGGTTCTCCTTCTGTTTGCCGCCGCCTTTCTCACCGGTCATCTGCTGGCACGGGGTGTCGCCGCCCTGGAAACCGCGGTTTCTCCCGTTTCTGAAAGTGAGAACTGGGGCCTTGGTTTCTCGGAAGAGGGAAAACGTCCCACTGGAAACGCCACCATAGAGGAACTGAAGGAATATGACGCCTGGTTCGCCCAGGATACTGAAGAAAAAGAACTGTATCTGACCTTTGACTGCGGCTATGAAAATGGAAACACCCCGGCGATCCTGGAAGCGCTGAAAAACCACAACGCTCCCGCCACTTTTTTCGTTGTCGGCAATTTTATCCGGGACAATCCGGAACTGATCCGCCAGATGGTCGAAGAAGGCCATACCGTCGGCAACCACACTTACAGTCATCCGGATATGTCGCAGATATCCTCACCGGAAGCTTTTGAGGAAGAACTGGTAAAGGTAGAAGAACTGTATCGAAAGACCACCGGCGAAGAAATGCCACGCTACTATCGTCCGCCCCGGGGCGTTTACAGCACGGAAAATCTTCGCATGGCAAAAGATCTTGGCTATCAGACCTTCTTCTGGAGTCTTGCCTACGTAGACTGGCAGCAGGATGCCCAGCCCACCCATGAGGAAGCCTTCGAAAAGCTGCTTGGAAGAATTCATCCGGGTGCAATCGTACTGCTCCACAATACCTCCCGCACCAATGGCGAAATCCTCGACGAGCTGCTGACCCGCTGGGAATCTATAGGCTATACCTTTCATTCTCTGGAAGAGCTGACGGCAAATTCCTGACCGACGGATTTTATCACCCATCTCGGCGAAGCTGGATTCCAGTACGGGCAAGGATTCTATTGCTCAAGCCCAGTGACTGCCTCTGATTTTGAGAAGCGGTTCCTGAATGAAAGAGATCAGTAAAACGGTTCAAGGTCTGCGCGGTAAATACGCAGACCTTGCTGAACGGTTACTTCTTTTATTTTTTGTCATCAAACAGCTGCGCACTGTCTCTCAAGGATTTCGTTCAGAGCGTTTGCGCTGCTGGTATGGCATCTGACAATCTCCGTGTCACACTTTCTTGCCTCATCCACCGCTGTTTTGATCATCTTATGGGATACCGTGTTGGTGAACAGCACCATCAGGTCCGGAGAGCCGATCTGTTTGTTCAGATCCGCAGACATCTGGGTGAAGACTTTTGCCTTATAGTTATACTTTTTGCAGATTTGTTTGTATTTTGTCACCATCCTGTCATGGCCTCCAACAATCACAACACTCATAAACGCTCTCCTTTCTCTTTAAGCTTCCGTCAGCTTCACACCGAGTTTCTCACACGCGGCGATTCCATCTTCATCCGGTGTATTATTGCAGATCAGGCCCTCGCCTCCCACAATCTGTGCTCCTGCTTTTTCCATTCTCTCTGCCCAGATACGCATCCATTCGCCGTCGCCCCAGTCATAGGAACCGAACAACGCAATCTTCTTTCCGGACACGGAACCTTCCAGATCAGCAACCAGAGGCTCCACGACGGAATCTTCCAGTTCCTCGGCTCCCATTGCCGGGCAGCCAAGGGCAAACACCTGGTCATCGCTGAAATCGGAAGCAGAGACATTGTCCGCTTCCAGCAGCTGTGCTTCTCCGCCTGCGGATTCGATCCCTCTGGCGATTGCCTCTGCCATTGCCTCTGTATTTCCTGTGCTGCTCCAATATACTACTTTGATCTTGCTCATGCTGAAATCCTCCTTACATTCTGTTCTTTTAACAGGACCGCAATCATCTGTTTTCTTGCCCTGTCATAACTTTGGAAAAGCTGTATTGCTTTCTCCACGTCTCCGTATACTTTCCAGTACCCGGAATAAAGGTAATTTTTCCCTTTGTTCCTGATGAATCCCTGCACATCCTCCAGCGGATAGCCCAACAGGATTCCCAGCTCGTGAGGGTATTCCCCCTCGTTCTCCCGATGCTCCAAAAGACGCACCCGGACGTTATTGAGAACTGCCGGAAGAGAAAAAGAAGTATAGCCCATTGCCTGAAAAAACCGGCGGACTTCCTCTTTTTTCAGAATTTCATTCAGTTCCTCTTCCCGGTACAGCAGCCACATATCTCTCTGATTTCCGCGATACAGCAGACATCTGCTGACTCCCGCCTTCCTGGTCTGCACCTCGAGCACTTCTGTGTCCTCCGGACAGAGCATCATCAGGCTGGACGGCTTTACGCGCAGAAAGGTAGGCGCGCACTGGGATGCAAGCTGGATCGATATTTTCCTGTTTCTTTCTTCCGGCATAAGTTTCTCCTTTTTATTATTTCTATTTTTAGGTTAGTCTTTGCTAACTATTAGGGTGAAAAATCAGGATACCTGTTTCGGTATCCTATTTTTCCGACTTTGATGCTTTTGCCTGGCTACTGGTCATCGAATGACAGCCGGTGCATCCCGCACAGCTTCCGCCACATCCGCCGCAGGCTTTTACAGCCTTTTTCTGGCGGATAATCGAGCGTATCGCAAGAACTACCACGCCAAGGAGAAGAATCGATACAATGACTGTTCCTGGAGTCATAACCACACCCCGCTTTCCTTCAAAGTCTTTTTCCGGCGGACTGTCCGGCGACAGCCCGCCCTTTACCTATGATACTATTATACTACTTTTTACGCTGCTGATACGTTATTTTTTTCGTTCCTTCCACTTTTTTCTCAGATACCGGATCAGAGAGGATATTCCCACTCCCGCCAGATACAGAATGACCAGGAACAGAACCATCCAGCCCATAGATACTACCGACTCAGTTCCTCCCATGGGCTTACGCCTCGACTACGGAACGTTTCGTCTTGAACTGTTGTCCTTTATATGGATCCGGACGGAATAACAGGAACAGGAACGCCATCAAAAAGACGATTGCGATCACAGTGCCCACACCAAAACCTGCCGCGCCAGTGATAACAGCGCCGATCTGATATACCATAAATGTCACAACATATGCAAAGACATTCTGGAACAGAATCGCAAACCAGAACCATTTCCGGCTGTTCATCTCCTTTGCCATGGTGGAAATCGCCGCCAGACACGGAGAATCCAGAAGATTAAACAGCAGGAAGCTGAACGCCGCCATCGCAGACGGGAACCATGCGCCAACCGCACCTGCAACAGTGCCTGCATCTTCCACATCTCCGGCAACATTTGCCAGAGTACCCATGGTGCTTACGATCGCCTCTTTTGCGGAGAATCCGGAAATGGAAGCCGCAACCGATGCCCATGCATGATCGCCCAGACCAAATCCAAGCGGTGCGAAGAGAACCGCGATGGCTCCGCCGAGCACTGCCAGAAGACTGTCGGAAGCATTTTCCACTGCGCCAAAGCTTCCGTCAACAAATCCATATCCTGCCAGGAACCACATCACGATACATGCCAGAAGCAGGATCGTACCGGCTTTCACAATAAATCCTCTCAGGCGCTCCCATACATGGAGAAGAACTGTTTTTGCCTGCGGAATATGGTATGCAGGAAGTTCCATAACGAACGGAGCCGCCTCGCCGTGGAACGGCTTTGTCTTTTTCAGAATGATCGCAGAAACAAGAACTGCCACGATTCCGATCACATACATAATAAAGGTAAGAGCGCCTGCCGGGAATCCGGTGATCTTGCTTCCGATCACACCGCCCATCAAAGCAATAACCGGGAGTTTTGCTCCGCAGGGAATAAAGGTAGCCGTCATGATCGTAAGACGTCTGTCATTGTCGTTTTCAATGGTTTTGGAAGCCATAATACCAGGGATTCCACAGCCGGAGGAGATCAACAGGGGAATAAAACTTTTGCCGGAAAGACCGAATTTACGGAAAATACGGTCCATGACAAACGCAATACGAACCATATAACCGCAGTCTTCCAGAATGGACAGCAGTACAAACAGAATTGCCATCTGCGGAACAAATCCAAGAACTGCGCCCAGACCGCCGATAATACCGTTTACGATCAGGTCAGTCAGAAATGCAGCTGCCCCGATTGCCTCAAGTCCGCTGGTTACCGCGTCCTGAATCGCCACAACGAAGACATCGTTGGTCCAGTCAGTCACATAGGTACCAAGGGTTGTTACCGCAATGGCATAAACAACATACATTACCACAAGGAAAATCGGAATACCAAGCACACGATTTGTTACGATCCGGTCAATCTTGTCTGAGGTCGTCATCTTTTCCTTCGGTTTTTTCACATACTTGGCGATCAGAGAAGTTATGTACTCGTACCTTTCATTCGTGATGATAGACTCCGTATCGTCGTCCATCGCCTTTTCCAAATCTGTGATTACCGTATCCGCTTTGCTCTTTGCAGATACAGGCAATTTCAGTTCTTCCAGAACTTTGCTGTCCCTCTCCAGGACTTTGATCGCATACCAGCGTCTCTGCTCCGCTGCGATGCTGGTTGGAAGAACTTCTTCCACAGCGTTGATCGCCGTTTCCACCTGAGAAGAAAAGCATGCTTTCGGTTCTGCGGTTTTCCGTTTGGAAGCCTCAGCCACAGCCGTTTTTACCGCTTCCTGTACACCGGTTCCTTTCAGCGCGGATGTTTTCACAATGGTGCATCCCAGTGCTTTTTCCAGACCTTTGGTGTCGATCTTGATCCCGCTCTTATCCAGCAGGTCTGCCATATTCAGAGCGATGACCACCGGAATTCCAAGTTCCAGTACCTGCGTCGTCAGATACAGGTTTCTTTCAATATTCGTTGCATCCACAAGATTCAGGACCGCCTCCGGATGCTCCTTCATCAGATAATCCCGGCTCACCACTTCTTCCAATGTATAGGGGGACAGAGAATAAATACCAGGAAGGTCGGTGATAACGACATCCTTCTGTCCTTTCCATCGTCCTTCTTTTTTCTCCACCGTAACGCCAGGCCAGTTGCCGACATACTGATTTGCGCCTGTCAGAGCGTTAAACATGGTGGTTTTGCCACAGTTCGGGTTTCCCGCCAACGCAATTTTAGTTGCCATAACCATTTACCTCTTTTTCTTATTCCATTTCAATACAGTCTGCATCATCTTTTCTCAGAGAGAGCTCATATCCGCGAATCGTCACTTCCACCGGATCACCCAGCGGAGCAACTTTTCGGACATAAATCTCGCTGCCTTTTGTGATGCCCATATCCATGATTCGGCGTTTCAGCGCGCCTTCCCCGTGCAGTTTTCTCACGCGGGCGGCAGTGCCAACCGGAATATCTCGTAAAGTCTTCAATTTCATCCCCTCCTTAAACCATAATTTTGTTAGCCATTTCCCTGCTGATCGCAACACGGGAATCCTTGACGTTGACGATCAGATTTCCATTCAGACTGGAAATCACTGTCACCGCTCCTCCGACCACAAACCCAAGGGTTTCCAGATGGCGCTTTGTCTCTTCATTACCTCCGACTCTTTTTATGTAATTGATCTCACCGGATCTTGCCATTGTCAAAGGCATCCTTATCTCTCCTTTCCGGCACCCTGTTTCTTCGTGTGTCTATTTCAAATTGTAGTTAGTTTTTTCTAACTGAATATATGTTAGCAGTTACTAACTCTTTTGTCAACTACTTTTTGGAAATTTTTTCTACCATTCGAATAAAAATAATCGTTTATCCAGCGGAACAATCAAAAAAAGAACGGAGGAACCAATCCTTTCACAGATCAGTTCCTCCGCCTTGTTGCTTTCATGCTTTTCACATATTCTATTTGATTCTTTTATGCTTTCCGCATGCTCTCTCTTTTATAAGTCAAAAAGAACCAGTTTCCTTCCATTTCCGGATGCGGAAGCTGTCTCACATTTCGGGGTCAGGTGGAGATTCTCTCCCTCCATCAAAACCGCCCGGACCGGGCTTCCGTCCATTCCTTTCATCCTGAGCGGCGCCGCCACCAGAACATACTGTCCCGGAGCTGCCTTCGACATATCCAGATTTTCCAGGATCACCATCCCTGTTCCCAGGAGGGTCCTGTGGATTTCCGTACAGGTCTCTTCGCTGCCTACATTCATTCCTTCCACTCCCAGAAGCTGAAGCCGTTTTTCCGACAGATAACCGGCACCCTCACAGGTAAGCTCAATTTCTCCCTGGATCAGCAGGCGTTCACATCCTTTGGGAATCACAGGCTCCAACATCTCTCTGGTCACCTTTCCCTCCAGCGCAACCACATGACATGGCCCGATCGTCTGCTCCAGAGTAATCTCCTCAATTGTCTTTCCCTCCGGGATAAAATGCCAGGGCGCATCCATATGTGTGCCGCTGTGGGTTCCCAGAGTAATCCGTGTGAGATTAAACGCATCTCCATTTCGTATTTCATTCACAGGTTCCGCCGCCGGGACGGGATCTCCTGGATAAATTGCGGTAGAAAAAAGCTCTCTGGTAATGTCATACAGTTTCATCTTCCAACCTCATGCTTATTGAAATTCGCAGTCTTTCTGCTGCGGAGTGCAGAATACGCACCTTCATGAGTATACCTCTTTTCCCTTCCGGATACAAGTATTTTTTGGAGAAATATGAAGGTGCCTATGATTCAATTTTTCCATATGGTGCAGGTTCTTCGGCTACCATTCCTAATGAAGATTGGGGCGTTGTATACTGATAGTTCACGACTTTGCTTTCAGTAATGATTTCTGCCGGATTAAGCAGCCCAAAGTATTTTTCAAAGAACACTTTCAGTTTTTCAATAACTGTCTGTTTCTTTTTGTCACGAGAACCGCCACCGCCAAAACGGGAAACAGGCGGCATCAAACGGTCAACATCCGTTCCAGTTGTTTTGAGTACGCCATCGCGGAAAGCGTTCTCAACAAACTTTCTGGTTTCTTCCGGTTTCAATTTTTCTTCTGTTATCAGATTTTGAATATCCGTTTCACGCTGTTCTCTGACAAAGCGTTGCCAGTCTGCGTTGACATCAGTGCTTGTGTTAATAGTGGCAATGAAGTTTTCAATCAGTTCCTTTTTAGAACGGAGCTGTAAGCTGGATTTGATTGCCTTATCAATCGCAACAAGGATTTCCTTATCTTCGCAGTTTCCGTCATGATATTTCGCAACCAACATCAGGATATAATCGATATTGACTTCCACCTGTTTGACAAGTTCCATTTCAAACACGACATCGTCCATGATGCTGTCCTTGCTTCCCGGCTTCGGCTTGATTTCATCATACACATCATGGTATGTACCCGTGTAATCCTGAAAATCAATCGGGGACAGGATTTCATTTCCGGCGAAACGATCAAAAGCAGAAAGGATATTCCTCAAACGAAGAATATTGCCGAACAAGACAATAAAATCTTTCTTGTTTTGCTCTCCGACAATCGGCTGTCCTAACGGATATTTCTGCAGCAGTTCCGCAATTCGTTCTTCATAGCCTTTCTGTTCGCGCCCTTTATCATCAACGCAGCCATAGTAATAGTCCTCATAGGATTTCAGAAGAACGATACCATTTGCATCCTTATCTCCGAACAGAGCAATTGCATCATTGGTGGCTTCTTCAAGATCACGGAAGCAAACGATGTTGCCGAAAGTCTTTACCGAGTTCAGGATGCGATTTGTTCTGGAAAATGCCTGTATCAGACCATGCATTTTTAAATTTTTATCCACCCAAAGGGTATTCAGAGTTGTTGCATCGAAGCCAGTCAGGAACATATTGACTACAATCAGCAAATCGACCTCACGCTTTTTGACCTTATCAGACAGGTCTTTGTAGTAGTCTTGAAAACCCTTGCTGGAAGTATCGAAGTTCGTTTTGAACGTTTTATTGTAATCGCTGATTGCCATTTCCAGAAAATCACGGGAACTCTGGTCAAGCCCGTCAGTATCAAAACTTTCATCTTCCAGAATACCGTCGGCTGTATCCGCTTCGTTTGGTGCAAAAGAAAAGATGGTTGCAATGGTCAACTCACGATGCTGCTCCGCAATCTGTTTTTTCAGCTCCAGATAATACTTTTTGCAGACAGGGATGGAACTGACTGCGAACATGGAGTTGAAACCATTCACACGCTGACCTTTCAGACTGTAATAGGAATTACGCATGGTCTTTTGGTCGAAGTGTTCCAGAATGTACTTCACGACCTCAAAGATACGCTCCTGAGATGCCAATGCTTCCTCGGTGTCAATCGCATTGACCTGCTTGTCCTTGCCGCTGTCTTTCTGCTTGATCGTGTTGATATAGTCGATGCGGAACGGCAGGACATTTCCATCGTTGATCGCATCCACGATGGTATAGGTATGGAGCTTCGCCCCAAAAGCCTGCTCCGTGGTTCGCAGTTCCGGATTGCCGCCAGTTCCGGCATTGATGGCGAAAATCGGCGTTCCAGTAAATCCGAAAATATGGTAGTTCTTAAAGTGCTTGATGATGTTGGTGTGCATCTGCCCAAACTGGCTGCGGTGACACTCGTCAAACACAAGAACAACGTGTTTGTTATAAATCGGATGGGTTTTGTTCTTCGTAATGAATACATCCAGTTTCTGAATGGTTGTTACGATAATTCGGGAATTACTATCCTCAAGCTGCCTTTGCAGGACTGCGGTACTCTTATTTCCATTGGCAGCACCTTTTTCAAAGCGATCATATTCCTTGATGGTCTGGTAATCCAAATCTTTACGGTCAACTACAAACAAAACCTTGTCGATATACGGCAGTCCGGTGGCAAGCTGTGCTGTCTTAAAGGAAGTCAGCGTCTTGCCGCTTCCTGTGGTGTGCCAGATATAGCCTCCTGCTTCGATCGTGCCTGTTTTCTTGTAATTGGTAGATACCTCAATCCTGTTCAGAATACGCTCGGTTGCCACAATCTGATAAGGTCGCATGACAAGCAGCAATTCCTCGGATGTGAACACGCAGTATTTCGTCAGGATATTCAAAATCGTATGCTTCGCAAAGAACGTCTTTGTGAAGTCCACAAGGTCTGCAATAACCTTGTTGTTGCCGTCTGCCCAATAAGAAGTAAACTCAAAGCTATTGGAAGTTTTCTTGCTGTTCTTCCTGCCAGTTCCGTCATTCTCCTTGATATGGCTTGCTCTGGTGGTGTTGGAATAATACTTTGTGAATGTGCCGTTGGAGATTACGAAAATCTGCACATACTCATACAGCCCGCAGCCAGCCCAAAAGCTATCACGCTGATAGCGGTTGATCTGGTTGAACGCTTCCTTGATCGCAACACCACGGCGTTTCAGTTCCACATGAACCAACGGCAGACCGTTGACCAGAATCGTCACATCATATCGGGTATCATGTGTTCCGCCGTTTTTCTCATACTGATTGATTACTTGCAGCCGGTTGTTGTGAATGTTCTTTTTGTCAATCAGGGAGATATTCATGGTCGTGCCGTCCTCACGGGTCAGGTTCTGCACATAATCTTCCTGAATTTTTCGGGTCTTTTCTACGATGCCCTCATTGGTATTGGCAATCTTGCTTTTGAAAAAGCTGTCCCATTCCTTATCCGTAAACTGATAGCTGTTCAACAATTCTAACTGTCTGCGGAGATTGGCAATGAGTGCATCGGAATTATGAATGGTCACATACTCATAGCCCTGTTCGCCCAGCATTTTAATAAATGCCGCTTCCAGAGCCGCTTCACTCTGGTATGCATCAGAGCGTTTGGTCTGTGGCTCATACTCAGTCACAACCGTACTTTCATTGGTGGAAAGCACGATATTGTAGGTACTCATAGAAACCTCCTTCTTCTGTTTTTAAACTAATTCCTTGAATGTCAGCAGTTTATCACGATAGTATTCGTATTGCTTCTGTCTGGCTTTGATCTCTGCTGGAATACCAGTAGAAATGTCATTGCACAACTGATGGAAGTTGTCAAGAATATCAGCAATTCGTTTTTGTTCTTCAAGTGTTGGCAAAGGAATGATTATTTCCTTTAGCGCCGGAACACTTGAATGAACCACCTTGCTTTTTACTCTACCCTTACTTTTTTGTGCCTGCGCATCTGTTGTAGACAGGGCATAGGAAATATATCGGGGGTCTTGATTATGCTTCATAACCACGGTATCGCCACCAGCCATACACTTTTCATTACCAAGATAAGCGATGGATTTTCCGATTTCTTCGACACTTTCTCCCGTAATGGTGAAGATAATATCTCCATGCTCGAAATACTTCGGATTAGCAACAACATCCTCACTTGTATGGGACACGCATTCATGAAAGCTAATGTCGTACATGGTGTAGATTTCTCCATAACGAACGCAAGGAATACCATCAGCGGTTACTTCGTCTCGCTTGATACCTGCACCACGATAAATGTCAGTCGCAATATTTCCTAAAGTGACATAAGCGACATCAAAAACATATTGACAAAGCGAAATT
>ERZ1673750.827-NODE-827-length-19372-cov-6.274421_pt1 | contig 19372 bp, 18 predicted proteins | sample MGYA00580203_ERZ1673750 | MGnify/ENA primary metagenome ERZ1673750 (study PRJEB41218, sample SAMN15661763) | gut metagenome | host: Homo sapiens | place: Canada: London | collected 2015-08-20/2019-03-30 | study: EMG produced TPA metagenomics assembly of... | reverse complement strand
TCTAAGGACTACGTCTATAACATCAATATGGAAATTGGCAAAGATGAGAAAAAGACTTACTATAACATTTCACTCGATGCTAAAGATTTAACTCTTTTAAGATTTAGCACATATAATAATTTTGATAGTGGTGATAATGACAAAAAAGATTTAAACTCTGATGAATTAAAGAAAATTGCATTGGATTATATCAAGAAAAATGCATCTGACATCGATGAAAAGAATTTAGAATTGATGGCAACTGAAAATAATACCGTATACTTTGTAAGAGTGATGGACGGCTACTACATTCCAGAAAACTCTATAAGCATAGGCGTTTCTAAGGATACGAAAGAAATAAATGAGTACTCAAGAGCTTGGTATAGAAAGCCGATAAAATACGAAAAAGCTAAAAAATCTATTGATGAAGCTTATGATGTAGTCAAAAAAGAAATTAATTATGAAGAAGCTTATCAATATATAAGGGATAAATCTGATCCAGCTAAGTCAAGTGCAGTTTTAACTTATATGCCAAAGAGCGCTAAGATTGAGATGGATGCAATAAGTGGTAAGCTTGCAAAATCAAATGAAGAATTAAAAAATTACTCTGACATTGACAAATCAAAATATAAAGACAAGGCAATTCTACTTAAACAAATGGGCTACGCTTATATCGAAGATGAGATAATGCCTGAGAAAAACTTGAAGCAAAAAGACTTTATAACTTTTGTTTATATATTTGGCTCAAGAGATAGTGACGAAATCATTGACAATGCTTACCAAAGAGCTCTAAGGGAAGGCGTAATTAAAGCAAATGAAGTAAACAGAGAAAAAGAAATCACAAATATGGATTTAGCAAAATTTATGATAAGGCTAAAAGGTATGGAAGAGCTTGTTGGCAAAGATATATTCAAAAATATTAACACAAAGGCAAAGCTTACAAAGGAAGAAAATGCTTATCTAAGCTTAGCGAATGCTTTAGGATATATTAATGGCAAGACAATTGATAAGAACGCAAAAGTTAATAGAGATGAGTTTATAAATATAGTTTATAATTACGTTTTTAAATAAAAGTGCAAAAAGAAAATGCTTACAGCAATCGCTGTAAGCATTTTTTATATATAAGCTACTATTAGTCTTCTAATAAATAAGCTAGTGCTAGTCTAAATGTTGCATCAACTGCTTCTTTGTGTGTTCTTTCAAAGCTGTGTGATGCGTCAACACCTGGTCCAATAAGTGCGGCTCTTACGTTCCAGCCTGCTCTTAAAACTGCTGATGCGTCTGATCCGTAGTATGGATAGATGTCTATTGCGTATGGAATATCATTCTTTCTAGCTAATTTTATAAGTTTTTCGCTCATCATCTTATCATAAGGTCCTGAAGAATCTTTTACACAAACAGTGCACTTGAATTCTGATGATGTTTGTCCAGTGCCTGGTGCTGCCATGTCTACAGCTATGAACTCAACTGTTTTTTCAGGTAGACCAGCGCTTGAACCGTGACCAAGCTCTTCATAGTTTGAGATAAAGAAGTTTGTTGTGTGTTTTGGCTTAATATTATTTTCTTTTAAATATTTTACAAGTCCTACAAGAACTGCAACGCAAGCCTTGTCATCAAGGTGTCTTGACTTAATAAAGCCTGATGGTGTAACCCATGTGCCTGGATATAGATAAACGTAGTCACCAACATTGATACCAAGCTTTTCAACTTCTTCTCTTGATGAAACTTTTTCGTCAATTCTTATTTCCATTGAGTCTTCGTCTCTCTTTGTTTCGTCAGCTTTTGCGCCATAAACATGAGTTGAAGAAACATTAGTAAGTATAGTGCCTGTGTATTCGCCATCATCAATAGTTGAGATAACACATTCACAGCCTTCAATTACATTCCATGGATATCCGCCTAATTTAGTAAGTTTAAGTCTACCATTTCCTGTTATGTCTTTAACCATGCAGCCAAGCGTATCAACGTGAGCTGATAAAGTCACTTGTTCTTCGTCGTCTTCGCCTTCAACTGTTACATAAAAGCCGTTCTTCGCATTTTTATGAGCCTTTAAGCCATACTTAGCAAGTTCTTCTTCAACTAAGTTAAGTGCCTTGATAGTATCTCCTGTTGGTGATGGTGTTTTTAATAGCTTTACCATAAATTCAACCATGTAGTCTAAATCGTATTTTACGTCCATTATTATTCCTCCCTTAATAAATAATCTATTGCTAATTTGTATGAATCAAAGCCAAAGCCTGAGATAACTCCATCACAAGCTGCTGCTGTGACAGAATTTTTTCTAAACTCATCGCGTGCCAATATATTTGTTAAGTGCACTTCGACTTTTTTTATCTTTATAGCCTTTAGCGCATCGTATATGGCGTAGCTGTAGTGCGAGTAAGCAGCTGGATTGATGATAACAGCATCATATCCCCCATCAATTAGTTCTTGAAGCTTATCAATGATGGCTCCTTCAGAATTTGATTGAAACTCATCTAAATTAGCTCCTTTATCCTTCGCATAAGACTTTAATTCATTTACTAAACCATTATAAGATAAATTGCCATAAATTTCAAGCTCTCTCTTGCCAAGTATATTAATATTCGGTCCGTTGATTACAATTATTTTTTTCATTTAATCACTCCTTGTACCTTTAAACGCCTTTTTATTTCTTTACACATCAAAAAAACTGATTTATCTGTCTTCATCGTCATGTCACAATACTTTTCGAATAAAGGCGCTCTTTGATTATAAAGCTTCGTCATCGGGTCGCCTTCAGCTCTTAGTAAGGGTCTTCTAGATGTATCAAGATTTGTTTTCAAAAACTCAAGCGGCCTCTTTAAATAAATTACATAGCCGCGATTTTTTAAAAAATTCATATTTTCTTCGCGCATAACTGTTCCGCCGCCAGTCGCTATAACTCTTTTATCGAGCCTAGCTACTCTTTCGCAAACCTTTGTCTCTCTGCGCCTAAAATCTTCCTCGCCAAATTCACGAAAAATTTCATTTATGCTCATGCCAGCCTCTTTTTCTATCAGTCTATCTATGTCAATGGCCTTGTAGCCAATTTTGCGAGCAAGTTCGTAGGCGATGGTCGTCTTTCCGCTGTTTGGCATGCCTATGATAATTATATTCATGCGCTCACCAGCATATCGTAGATGGCAAGAGCTGCGTAGCACTTCATAATTGGATAAACGCGTGGAACAACTGAAGCGTCATGTCTGCCATTTATATTTATCTCAGCGTTTTCCATAGTTTTCATGTTTATGGTCTTAAACTCACGTGGTATTGATGCAATCGGCTTAAATACGCAGCTAAGTACTATGTCTGCGCCATTTGATATGCCTCCAATGATGCCGCCGTTAGTATTTTTTAAAAATTTTACTTTATCGTCTTCTACTCTCATCTCGTCAGCTACTTCGCTGCCAAGGCTCTGAGCAAAATCATTGCCATCGCCAAAGGAAACAGATTTTACAGATGGAATCAAATACATGTATCTTGCTAGCTCCCCATCAAGCGGAGCAAATGGCGGCTCGCCAAGGCCTGCCTTGACGCCTTTTATAATAAGTTCGACCTCTGCTCCAACGCTATCGTTTTCATTTTTTATCTCATCTAAATAATTTTGGGTCTCATCGTCACTGTACTTATACATGTGATATGTTTTTGATAAAAATTCTTCGCCGCGCGCTTCATCAATGAGTTTGCCAACTCTTTTTAAATGCGTTTCAAAAGTAATTCCTTTCTTTTCTAGCTCTTTTAAAATAATTGCAGCAGCCGCACAAACTGGCGCTGTTAAACGAGCTGAGAATATGCCCGAACCGCGATAGTCATTAAAGCTCTTGTACTTAATAAAGGCAGAATAATCAGCCTGCGACGGTCTTGCTAAATCTTTTGTTTTTTCATACGAAGAACTATCAACGTCAGAATTTTTCATAAGTATGGTAAGTGCGGCTCCTGTTGTGAAACCATTGAAAACACCGGAGATGATCTCGTATTCATCAGCCTCTCTTCGCGCACTCGATGCATTTGATTTTGGTCTTCTCTCTAAAAGGATTTTATCAATGTAGTCTCTATCGATTTCTATACCGCTAGCTAAGCCATCAAGCGTCGCTGTCATGAATTTTCCATGCGATTCACCTGAAAGAGTGAGCCTTATTCTATTTCCAATTGTCGATGACATTGACCTCGCCTCCCAAACTTATATAATCCTCAAAAAATTTCGGATATGACTTCTTCACGCACTCGTAGCCACTTAAGAATATATCTTGATCAAGCTTTGTCGCAAGTATCGCTATCATCATGGCTATCCTGTGGTCATTATACGCATCAAACATATTAGTATACATGATGATGTCCTCAAGCGGATTCACGATTAAGCTGTCATTTGTGAAAATAATTTTTGCTCCAATCTTTTTAAGTTCATTGATAATTGCTTGAACCCTGTTTGATTCCTTAAAAATCAATCTATTTATAGAAGTGAATGTAGTTTTATGCTTTCTAAATAATGCCGCCATAGCAAGTATTGGCACTATGTCTGGCGAGTCCTTCATATCAAAGCTAAGATTTTGCGTCTGATCATATTTAGATAAGATATCGATCGCCTTTTTATCGCCTTGTATGCTTGACTCATCCATGTCCATGATATTTATATCAGAGCCCAAATAATTTGCTGCGTAGTAATTAGCTGCGTTTGAGTAATCTCTTTCAATCACATATTCACCAGCTGTTTTAAAATCTTGTCCGCCCTTTATTTTAAATTCATTTTCACTCGCATCAATTTCAATTCCAAAATCTTCTAGGCACTTGATACTCATGTCAATGTATGAGCGTGAAGATATATCACAGTCAAGAATTATACGTGAATCAAAATTCATGCGTGCAAGCTTAAATAAAAGTGCTGAGACGAATTGGCTTGAGATGTCTTCTGTAATTATGTATTCATCTTTGACCAAGTCGCCTTTTATGGTGATGGACTTGTTCTTATCATTCCTATGAAATTTTATACCATTGTCATTAAAAATTTTAAAAATAGTATCATTTGGCCTTTCATATAGCTTATCGCCCATGTATATCTCGTGTAAATTGCCATCCAAAATATTTAACAGCATAAAGCGAAGCGTTGTACCAGAGGCTTCGATGCGGATTCTATCTGGACTTTTTTTATTCTCACGCGGCTTGACAAGAACGTCACCATTATCCAAAAGATCAAAATCAGCAAAACTTATTAGACTAAGCATAGTGTCCTTAATGTCATCTGATAAATCAAATCCTTTGATTATGGTATTTTCGCCAGCAAAAGAACTTGCAAAGATATATCTGTGCAAGTAACTTTTTGAGTGATTTACAAAAACTTCACCCTCTAATTTAGAATTTTTTATTCTTAATATGCTCATTATAAAGCTCTACTACCTTTCTCTCGTCCATTTTTTGTATAAGTGCCTCTTTATTTTTCAAAAAAACAAAGTTTATTTCGTCACCCATCATCTTTTTATCACTTTTAAGTGATTTTATCTCATAATTTATTTCTTCGATTGGATAATATTTATGAATTAATTCAAAACTCCTCATATAAGTTTCTTCATCTGTAATATTTAAAATTTTGCCAAGCTCAAGCGCAATCTTCATCCCAATGGCAACGCTATGGCCATGTGATAGAGTAAATCCGCTTGCTGCTTCAATCACGTGACCAAAGGTGTGGCCAAAATTTAGCGACATGCGAGCGCCCTTCTCATTTTTGTCTTCACAAACAAAATTAACTTTTGTCCAAATGGATTTTTCTAAAATTTCTTCAATGTTTGCATCATTTTTAATTAAATCATATAATTCATCATTATAAATAAGTGCATGTTTAATCACTTCTGCAAAACCTGATATATACTCATCTTTAGGAAGAGTTTTAAGCGCATCTATGGCTATGAAAACTTTGTATGGATCATAAAATGTGCCTAAAATATTTTTTTTATCGCAAAAATCTATGCCAGTCTTTGAACCGATGGCTGCGTCTGTCATAGCAAGTAGGCTTGTTGCAACATTTACATGCTTTATGCCTCTATAAAGAATCGAAGCTGCAAAGCCACCTATGTCCGTTATTACGCCGCCGCCCACATTGATTATAATTGAGTGCCTATCAAGCTTATCGGCTGCGTACTCAAGAATATTTTCTAAAACGCTAAGGCTTTTCGTCTCTTCACCAGCATCTATCACATAGATGTATGCATCATATTTCTTAACTATCTCATCAATAAAAGCTCTTTGCTCTCTATAAAGATTTCTATCTGTTAATACAAGGTGCTTCGTAAATTTTTTATCTAAGACTATTTCATTCGCCTTGTGAATAATTTTTATTTCATAAGAAAGTTCATCTTTATTCATAAGATTTGCCCATTGCCTTAAGTATTTTCTTTAAATCTACTAATAAATCATCAAACTCAGCATAGTTAATGGCTTGCTCGCCATCTGAAAGTGCCTCCCTTTTTTTATCATTTACTTCGACAATGATGCCATCAGCGCCAACAGCCGCACTCGCTAGGCTTAGTGGCTTAACTAAGTAGTCAATGCCGCCTGCGTGTGATGGATCAACTATGATTGGTAGATTTGTATATTTCTTAATTATAGGCACACTCGAGATGTCAAGCGTATTTCTAGTAGCTGTCTCGAAAGTTCTTATGCCTCTTTCGCATAAAATAACGTCTTCATTACCGCCCTTTAAAATATATTCAGCCGCTGCAATAAATTCTTTTATTTTATTTGCAAAACCTCTCTTTAATAAAACTGGCTTATTTATCTTGCCAAGCTCTGTTAGTAGCGAAAAATTTTGCATATTTCTTGCGCCAACTTGTATGATGTCAACTGAGTCCATAAAATAATCAAGCTCACGCAAATCCATCAGCTCAGAAACAAATTTCACGTCATAAACCTTTTTTATTTCTTTAAAATATTCAAGCGCTTCTCGTCCTAAGCCTTGGAAGCTATATGGTGATGTTCTCGGCTTGAATGCGCCTGCTCTTATAAATTTTATTCCGCGAGATGATAAAAATTTTACCTCATCAAGAAGTGATTCATAAGATTCACACGCGCAAGGACCAGCAATAAGTGTAAAAGCATCGCCAATTTTTTCGCCGCCAATATTAATAATTGTTTTTTCTTTATATGTCTTTGATGATTTTTCTTGTTCAAAGTTCATTTCTATCAGCTCCCGTCCAAATTTTAAAGGCTTCTTCTGCTTGACCCATAAACATACCCCAACCATTCATAGTGATGAGACCCGCTTCTTTAGCAAGCGACAAGAATTTTGTCTCTTCAGGATTATATGTTAAATCATAAGCAAAACCGGCTCTGCTCATCTCAAAATCTTCCTTTGATAATGGGCTCTCATCAAGCTTTCCTGCCATGCCAAGTCCAGTCGCGTTAATGATTACATCTTGATCCATGCCGTAGCCGTAAGGATATATCTCTATATCATCTTCAAAATTCTTTAATTTATAATGCGCTTCGACCTCATCACGAGTGTAAACAGTTATTTGAAAGATATTTAGCTTAAGAAGAGCATAAATAATGCTGCGAGCCGCTCCACCAGTACCCAAAACAGCGTAAGAATATCTCTCATATTTTGGTATTTGGCTAGTTATGTCCTCCATAAAGCCAATGTAATCAGTATTGTGAAGGCTTATCTTTCCATTTGCAAGGCTTGCCGTATTAGCTGCGCCTAAAATTTTAACCGCTTCACTCACTTCATCAGCATATTTAAGAATTTCTTCCTTAAGCGGTGTAGTTATGTTAAAACCAAGCACTTCACCAGTCTTTGCTTCATTTACAAAGCTTTCAAGTCCATCTTTATTTATTTCTTTTTTTTCGTAATTAAGTTCAAGTCCATCTCTATTAATAAAGTCTTTCATCACTTCAGGTGACTTTGACTGCTCAATCGGACTACCTATCACGAATAATTTATTTCTCATAAGTCTTTACCCTTCTAGTCTTTATATAATAATCGATGATCATATTCGCAAGCTTTTCGCTGTCGTGTCTAGCATAGTCGCCATCATCCAAGCAATCGCCTTCGATATAATCAATCGCCTCTTCTTTTAAAAATTTCTAGTCTTCATCTGTCAAAAATATTTGCTCTTGATATTTTTCTTGATATTTTTTCTTAAGCTCTTCGCTTAAAACCTTATTATTTATAATAATCGAGTCAAAAATTTTATCCGAGTGCTCAAAAATCGCCTCGATGTGATCTTTTACAGACATCTCATCAGTCTCTCCGTGCTGAGTCATTACGTTTTGCACATAAATCTTTTTAGCCGAAGAAGAAAGAATTGCTTCTGTAACGCCTTTCACGAGCAAATTTGGTATAACCGATGTATATAAGCTACCTGGTCCTATAAGTATGATATCCGCCTTGTTAATGGCTGTGATTACGCCATCAAGCGGCTCAACGTCCTTCGGACAAAGCTCAACTCTTTTAATCTTTTTATTATCTTTTATCGCCTCAGCTGGCAATATGCTCTCGCCAAAGGCCTTGCTCTTGTCATCATAAGTCGCCTCGATATTGACATCGTTCACGGTGATGGGCATAACAGTTCCCTTGACTCTTAGTATGCTTGAGGCCATCTTGACAGCTTCTTCAAAGGAGCCGTATATTTCATTCATGGCAAGCAAAAATAAATTGCCAAAGGATTGGCCCTTTAACTCGCCCTTCTCAAAACGATGTGAAAGAAGTGTATTCATCTCAGGCTCTATATCAGAAAGTGCTAAAAGACAGTTACGCACATCGCCTGGTGGCAGCATGCCGAAGCTTCTTCTTAAAATGCCGCTTCCGCCACCATCGTCAGCCATAGTCACAAGCGCAGTTATCTCTGAAGAATAATTTTTTATACCCTTTAGTAGCGTCGATAAGCCTGTTCCTCCGCCTATAGTCACTATCCTAGGGTTTATACTTCTATAACTAAACATTGCGCGCCTCTTTATCCATGTCTCTATTCTTCAAAACAGTTAAATTTTTCTTTTCCTTTAAATATTCATAAAGCCTTTCAGCCATGTAAACGCTCCTGTGTCTACCACCTGTGCATCCCATGCCTATGGTTAATTGATTTTTTCCTTCCTTTATATAATTTGGTAATAAAAAATCAAGCATATCTATAAGTTTTTGGAAAAATTCTTCTGTTGCGTCATATTTTTCTAAAAATTCCTTTATTTCTTTATTAAGTCCTGACAACGGCCTTAAATCTTCAAGATAATATGGATTTGGTAAGAATCTCACATCAAAGACAAGATCTGCCTCCTCCAAAATTCCGTACTTAAAACCAAAGCTTTCCACGACTATGGTAAGTTTCTTTCTTGTAATGGTATTTGAAAGTATTTCATAAAGCTTATCTTTTAAGTCGCTGCTCTTCATAGAGCTTGTATCTATGATGTAGTCAGACTTGTCCTTAAGCTCCTTAAGCGTCTCTCTTTCCTTTTGTATACCATCTTTTAAGGAGCCATCCTTGCTTAATGGATGCGGCCTTCTTCTTTCGTTGAAGCGCTTAATTAGCTCACTATCTCTAGCGTCTAAAAATATTAATTTAAAATCTAAATTCTTTTTTTCAAGCCCATCGATAACAGTTAGCATATCATTAAAAAATTCCTTGCCTCTTATGTCCATACCAAAGGCAACCTTGTTTATGTCTTCATTGTCATTATCAATTAGCTCGAAAAATTTTGGCAATAAAACAGGAGGCATATTGTCAATGCAGTAAAATCCATTATCTTCCATGAAATTCAATAAAGAACTTTTTCCGGCACCACTCATGCCTGTTACTACATATATGTCCATAATATCCTCCTATTCTATATAAATATTCTTAATTCTCTTAATATCAATTTGAGCTTCGTCCGCTCTTCTTAATGCTTCTTTTACATCGCCTACACGCTCTAGTCTGTGAGCGTCTGATCCTAAGTATAGATCGACATCTATATCCTTAATCTTAATCAAATCTTCAACCGAAAGATTCTTGTGCGATGAATTTATTTCTAGTGCCACTCCATGTTCTTTACATGCCTTGGCGAGTCTAACAATGTTTACATCTATCTTGTCACCCGGATGAGTAATTATCTTTATTGGGTACCTCTCTATCGCCTTGATGTATGAGTCTGTAACCCTCTCTGTCACTTCTTCGTGCCATTTCTTGAACGGTTTTGAAATTTGAGGCAGTATCGATAATTTCATCTGCTCCTTAAAATTTTTCGTTTTTATTCCATAATGAAAGCCCATAAGAACTATGTCTAAATAATTCATTATGTCTGCGTCAAGGTCTACAGTGCCGTTAAAATCAAGCAAATTCGCTTCGACACCCATAAGTATCTTTAATCCCTTGTCATTATATTCCTCGTTTAACTTGTCAATCCTCGCTCTAAGAACTGGCAAATTGCTTCTCTTTATACCAAACATATAATGGGCAAGGCCATGATCAGTGATTGCTAGCTCTTTAAGACCCATAAGATACGCTTTTTTTGCGCTCTCCTCAGGTGTTTGTGTAGCGTGTCTACCAAGATTGCCCTTAGTTCCTGACGAGAATATCGTATGCGTATGGTAATCGCCATATAATCTAATTTTATTCATTTATAATCCTTATCTCCTCTTCAAGATCGACAGCGAACTTTTCTTTTACTATAGCTTTTACTTTTTCAATAAGTGTGACTACGTCGTCAAAACTTGCTCCGCCTGTGTTAATAATAAAGCCAGAGTGCTTTTTGCTAACCATGGCACCACCGACAGAGAGTCCTTTTAGTCCAGCGTCTTCAATAAGCTTAGATGCGTAATGCCCTTCAGGTCTTTTAAATACGGATCCAGCAGACGGATACTCAAGCGGCTGCTTGTCAACTCTTCTTTGCGTGTAATCTTTTTGCTCAGCCTCTATCTCTTCTCTCGCTTTTTTCTCTAGTTTAAAATAAGCGCCTAATATTACGTAGCCTTTTTCTTGAAAAATGCTTCTTCTGTGAGCAAAATTTACTTCGCTCGCGTCAAGCTCAACTATCTTCTCATCTTTAATACATCTTATCTTAGTCACTACATCTTTTATCTCACTTCCATAAGCACCGGCGTTCATGTAGACCGCTCCCCCTACAGTGCCAGGTATTCCTGAGATAGCTTCAAGACCACCAAGTCCTAAATCAAGCGCCTTATTTGCTAGACTCTTTAGTGATGCACCAGATTCAGCATATAAAGTCACTTCATCTATTCTCTCAATCTTTGCAAAATTTTTATCAAGAACTATAACTGGTCTTTCAAAAACTTTATCACTAATAAGAAGATTACTGCCATTGCCAATGATGAGATAATTTTCATTCATCTCATCAAAAAGTTTGATAATTTTCAAAATTTCTTCATCGCTCACCGCTTCAATCAAAATTTTAGCAGGTCCACCTATCTTAAAAGTAGTGTACTTAGATAAACTTTCGTCTTCTATAATTTTTTCTATATTTAATTTTTTTAATTCTTCAAGTATTTTCTTCATACATTCCTCCAATATAATTATACCATAAGTGAAGAATATTTTCTATATCTATATAAAAATGGTCAAAGTTTTTTACACTTTGACCAATATTTATAAATAAATTATTATAATACACAAAAAAAGAAGCCCCCTAAGGGACTTCCGTGATAGTAAACAATTTTAGAAAATCATCATTGCTACAGTTAATACAATTATTGAGAATATTACTGTGAATATAAGAGGTTTCTTAACCCATTTATACCAAGTACCTAATTCCATCTTAGAAATTTGTATTGCACCCATAACAACGCCTGATGTTGGTGTTACATAGTTTACAACACCTTCTGCAGCGCAGAATATTAATATCATAACTTCTGGTGAATAACCAAGTTTAGCAGCTAATCCGCCCATAACTGGGATAGATAGTGTTGCAAGACCTGATGTTGATGGGATGAAGAATGATAGTGCAATGTAAACGATGTATGCAAATGGTACGAATAAGAATACTGGTAGACCTGATAATGCTGTTGCTGATCTATCTAGTATAAGAGCATCAATGTGAGTTTGAGCCATTAGTACTGATGCAGCTCTTGCTACAACGATAACTAAAACTACTGACAATATGTCTGCAGCTCCAGCTACGAATGCGTTAACAATTTCTTTTTCAGATAGTCTTCCAATCCAACCAATAATGATTGATACTAGGAAGAATAATACTGAAATTTCTGGGAAGTACCATTCACCAAGTGGTGTGCCAGTTAATACTGCTGACCAGCCTTCAAATGCTGTTACGCCAAAATCTGGCCAAGGTATTAAAGAAATAATCATAATAATAAAAGTAATTGCGAATACAACAAGGATAAATTTGTGTCTTCCTGTGAATACTAACTCATCATCAGTCTTTGTAGTTTTGAACTCTTTGTCCATAACTTCTCTTTCTTGAAGTGATAGTATTGTTGATCCTTTGTCTTTGTGTACTTTGCTAGCGTATTTTAATACGAAGTACATTGCAGTACCTAAAGCTACTGCCCAAAGAATAGCACCTAGTAATATAACAGTACCTTTGTTACATTCAACTCCTGCACCGTTAAGTGCGTCCATAGCTACACCTGTAGCGAATGGGTTAACAGTTGAACCAAGTACGCCGGCACCTGCTCCAAGAAGAACAGTTGCTACAGCAACTAGTGTATCAAAGCCTGCAGCTACCATCGCAGTGATGATTAAAGGATATAGGGCAACAGTTTCTTCTGCCATACCGTAAGTTGATCCACCGATTGAGAATAGAATCATAAGTACAGCGATAAGAGCCATTTCTCTACCCTTCATGTTCTTAACTAATCTGTGGATACCAGCTTCAAGAGCTCCTGTTTTGTTAACAACTGCTAGGAAACCGCCGATAACTAATACGAAGATTGCTATGTCTATGGCGTCAACAAAGCCGTTGTAAAAACTCATTGCTATTTCTGGTAATCCTGCTGCTGATACTTCAGTAACAGCTTCTTCAGCTCCCTTAGGAATTACAGGGGCAAATTGTGCTCCATTAAAAATCCATGATAAGATTGCAACAAATAGTATAATTAGGATAAGAATACTATAAGCACTTAATGAACGTTTCTTTTTTGTTTTTTCCATCATTTTACCTCCTTAATGATTGTTTACTATCCTTATAATAATTATACTACATCTCCAGTACTTATGCAATACTTTTTTTGCCTATAGTGATAAATTTATCATTGTCTAACTAAGTCCCCGCTTTTTTAAGCATAGCCATTGATATATTATTTATATATTAATTCATATTTTTGGGTATAATATTTATTCGGAGGTGCAAAATGAAATTAAATAATATAAAAGCGGCTTTCTTTGATATGGATGGAACCATAGTCAGCTTCACTACTCATAAGATTAGTGATAGAGATATCTCCGCTATAAATAAATTAAGAGAAAAAGGTATCAAAGTCTTTATCTCATCTGGTCGTGACAAGAATAATATAATGAAGGTTTTAGACAATACTCTTAAGGTCGATGGTTTTGTAGGCATGAACGGTAACTTAAATGTTATTGGCGATGAAATTATTTCTGAGCATTTTATGGATGAAGATGACGTTCGCTTCATTGTGGATGCATCAAAAAGGCTTAACTTTGCCCTATCGCTTTTTACTCGCGAAGGTGTTGTGCTTAACTTGGCTGATGACAAGGTTCACGCTGTTCATGACCATGTTGAAGTGCCTATACCTAAAATTGCTTCACTCGATGATTTGGATTTATCTAAAGTTTTTCAAATGAACTCATATACTACTAGAGCTTTTGACGAAGAAAATTTAGTGCCATACATGAACAATTCTGTCTTTAAGAGATGGAACGATGATTTTGCAGATATCAATAGCAAAAAAACTTCTAAGCTAAAAGGAATAAATAAAATAATAGAAAAACTTGGTATTGATATAAAAGATACCATCAGTTTTGGTGACAGTGAAAATGATCTTGAGATGATTAAGGGTACTGGCGTATCCGTTGCCATGGCAAATGCAATGCCAGTTATTAAAAATGCTGCGACATATATTACTAAGGACTGCGATGAGTCAGGAGCGGCTTATTTTATTGAAAACTACATCTTATAAACTTGATTTTTTATATGCTTTGTGATAAAATTTAACAAGAATTTAAAAAAATGAGGTTTATATATGTCAAATAAAAAAACTGTTATTAAATCACTCGCGATGATATCGGTGTTTACGCTGATTAGCAAGATCATGGGCTTCTTCAGAGAAACCATGATAGCGTCGAAATATGGCGCCAATCTCGAGACTGATATGTATACTGCTGCTACAACTGCAGTTATATTTTTGATTGGAGCACTTGGTAGCGGCTTAAACACTACTCTTGTGCCAATATTTTCAGAAGTTGAAGAAAAAGAAGGCAAGCGCGGTAAAATAAAATTCATGAACAAAATCATGAACATCATCGGCCTTATCGCCATAATTTTGTGCGTTTTAGCCTATATCTTCGCTCCTTTAATCACAAAGGCTATCGCTAAAGGCTTTACAGGCGAGACACTTGCCTACACAGCCTATCTAATGAAAATTGGTATACCAATAATTTTATTCTTATCAATTACATACATTTTCTCAAGCTTTTTGCAATCAGAAAATGTTTTTGGCCCTTATGCCATCATGGGTATACCATATAATTTAATCTATATCATATTTTTGATGTTTTTCGCAAGAAGAGGCAACATTGACCTTTTGATGTTTATCAGCGTTATAGCGGCGTCTATGCAATTTTTAATTCAATTACCTGCTGTTAAGCACAAAAGATACAGATTTACGCCCGATCTTGATTTTAAAGATCCATATATAACAAAGATGTTTAAGCTAATCCTTCCTATACTTATAGGCTCGAGCGCATATCAAATCAACTTAGTTGTAGATAAAACGCTTGCTTCAGAGCTAGTTAGTGGATCGATCTCGGTACTAAACTATTCATCTAAGATATATCTTATGATAATATCTGTCTTTGTAATGGCGCTAACAACTGTAATTTTCCCAAAACTTTCTTCATCCATGATTAGAAATGAAAGTCAAGAGATTAGAAGCATAATTAGCGAAAGTGTTGATACAGTCGCACTTATCACGCTTCCAGCTACATTCGCCATAGTTTTTTTAAGCTACCCAATAGTTGAGATACTTTTCCAAAGGAATATGTTTAACGAAACAGCCACACTAATGACTTCAGGTGCGCTAACGTTCTATATCCTAGGACTTTTCTTCGCATCTCTAAGAATGATATTCGAAAAAGTATTTTATTCTATGCAAAAAACTAAAATCCCGATGATCAATGGTCTTATAGCTGTCGCTGTCAACATCGGCTTCGACATCATCCTAGTTAGATTCATGCAGCACAAAGGCCTTGCCCTTGCTACATCGATCTCATCCTTGGTTTCTGCTGTGACACTATATATTTCTTTAAAAAAAGTTTATCCAGATATCGAAATCAAAGACAATCTTATCTCACTTATAAAAATACTAGCAGCCTCCATCATCATGGCGCTTACTATGTATTTACTATTTACTCTTGGAGTAAAAATTTTAGGCGAGAAAAAAATAATCAAATTTTTAATGATGGCTATATCAGGAGTAATCTCACTAGTCATCTACCTTATATCACTTAAGGCGCTAAAGGTTCATGCCTTAGACGCTGTACTAAATTTCAGAAGGAGGACTAATGAATAACAAAGAATTACTAAAAAGATTTTTGCCCTACTTTAAAAAATATAGAAAAGTATTGTTCCTAGACTTGTTCTGCGCTGTATTAACTACAGTGTGTGAACTAGTCTTTCCTTTATTATTAAGAAGTATAACTAATACTGCTTCTAGGGACATGGCACTTTTAACAAATCAGTACATCTTAAAAGTAGTCGGCTTATACTTCACTTTACGTATCGTTGAAATAATCGCTCAATTTTATATGACTAAAGTTGGTCACATCATGGGTGCCTACATCGAAAAAGACATGCGTAGCGATGCCTTCAGCCATTTGCAGCACTTATCCGATAGTTTTTATAATAATACTAAAGTCGGACAGATTATGGCGAGAATCACTAATGACCTCTTCGATGTAACTGAATTTGCTCATCATTGCCCAGAAGAGTTCTTAATCGCAGCATTTAAGATAGTCGTATCATTCGCAATTTTAGTAAGGATCAATGTTTTACTAACAGTCTTGATGTTTACCATGATACCTATAATGATATATGCATCAAGCTCATACAATCGCAAGATGCGCCGCGCCTTTAAAGAGCAAAGAGATCACATAGGTGATTTAAACTCAGGACTTGAAGATTCGCTGCTTGGCTCAAAAGTAGTCAAATCCTTTGCGAATGAAGATGTCGAAGTAGAAAAATTTGAAAAAGATAACGATAAATTTCTTGAGATCAAAAAGAAAAGATACACATACATGGCAGGTTTCGGCACAGTAAACAGAATTTTCGATGCCATCATGTATACTATGATTATAGGTATCGGTGGCTTCTTGATAAAGGCAGGCAAAATTTCTGCCGGTGATATGATTGCCTACGTTTTATTCGCCTCAAGCTTACTCACAACAATAAAAAGAATCGTCGATTTTATGGAGAATTTCAATGCCGGCATGACTGGTATCGAGCGTTTTATAGAGATTATGGATACAGATGTCGATATATTTGACAAAGATGACGCCATCGAGCTAAAAGATGTTAAGGGTCATATCGAGTTTAAAGACGTGAGCTTCGCCTACCCTGACGATAAAAACAAAGTTCTTTCTAATATTAATCTAAGTGTTAATGAAGGCGACTCAGTTGCCATAGTTGGCCCATCAGGTTCAGGTAAAACTACTCTAGTTAACCTAATACCTCGTTTCTACGATGTTACTAAAGGCGAGATACTTATCGATGGCAAGAATATTAAAGATTTCACACTAAAGTCTTTGAGACAAAATATCGGCTCCGTTCAACAAGAAGTTTATCTATTTAGTGGTACCATACTTGAAAATATCAAGTACGGCAAGATAGACGCAAGTAAAGAAGAAGTTATAAGCGCTGCTAAACTTGCTGGAGCTTATGATTTCATCATGGAGCTTAAAGACGGCTTCAATGCTTATGTTGGCGAGCGTGGCGTAAAACTATCTGGCGGACAAAAGCAAAGAATTGCCATAGCGAGAGTATTTTTGAAAAATCCAAAAGTTCTTATACTTGATGAGGCAACATCAGCCCTTGACAACACAAGTGAAAGACTTATACAAGAATCACTTGAAAAACTTTCACAAGGCAGAACAACACTAACAATTGCCCACAGACTAACAACAATTAAAAATGCTAAGAAAATTATAGTTCTTACAGATGACGGCATAAAAGAAAGCGGTACACACGATGAACTTATGTCAAAGGAAGGTCTTTACTACAAGCTTTATACAGGCTCGCTTCTTGATCTAAAGTAATTTAATACATTTGTAACCTATATTATGACTTTTCTATGATATAATAAATACAGTAATCATAGTAAAGGAGGAAAATATATGAAAAAAAGAATAATAAGCACCCTACTCATGATCTGTATGCTCTTATCAAACACAGTCATGGCGATGAGTGTAGATAAATTAAAAGGTCACTGGGCAGAAAAAAAGATTGAAGAAGATTTTATGACGAAATATTTTACAGAGCTTTCTGAAAATAATTTTGCAAAATTTAATCCAAACGCTCCACTACCCGCAAAAGTTTTTGCAAAAGCACTTGAAAAGCTATCAAACGAGTACGGTGATTTCAAAGTCAATATATTTGCTAACTCCGACTATCTAACAAGAGAATCGATGATTGATTATATATTTGACGGGGTGAAAAACATAAAATTTGCGCGCAACGAAGAAAAAGTCTTTGATTTCACAGATATAGAAAAGATGGACAAGATTAGAAAAGAAAAATTAAAATATCTTCTTAATAAAGGTATTGTTTATGGCAACAAAGACAAAAAATATGCTCCACAAAAGAAATTATCACAAGTTGAAGGAGTTTTAGTAGTGCAAAGAATATATGAAATTTTTAAAGATAATGAAGGCGAAAAGAACGCCAAGAACCTATCCTTTGATGTGCAAAACATTTCAGAAGGCCTAAGTAATAACGGCGATTCGATCTATTATAAAAAAGTAGCCGATCAAATTTTAATCACATTCACCATGGCATTTCCTAATCCAGGATACACAGTCGGAGTAGAAAAAGTACTTCTTAAAAACAATAAAGACATAATCATCTACCCACAAGTCGTAGCGCCTGGGCCAACAACAATCACACTACAAGTCATCGCATACAAAACAGTGACACTTGCACTAAATGCAGACGAAACAGGCGATGGACCATTTGATATAAAAGTTATAGGTAGTGATACAAACGCCAATGTTGAGATGAACACAAGATAATAAAGATACGAAGCACTTCATCATATATGAAGTGCTTTTCTTATACCCTTTACGTAAATTTAAGAAATTCTTAAGATTTAATTAAGAAAAAATTAAGATTTATCTATTATAATGGTCTTAAGTGAGGATGATCTTATGTATAATGAAAGAACAAAAAATAGCTCTTATATAAATAAAAAAAGGAAACACAAAAGAAAAAGAAGAAAAACATTCTTCCTTATAATAATTTTACTCGTTTGCATATTTTTTGGAAGGAATATATTTAGAAGAGTCTATGGAAGAATTTACTCTTTCGTAGAGAGAAGCTCCATTGCTAGACTTATAATTCCTAGTCCATATACAACTATCAAGATGGATACCAATGAAAATTATGATGGCGTAGGTCAAGAAAAAATTTCTGGCGAAGGATATTTCACGAAATTCACTACAGTCGATGCTAATAAAAAAACATATATAGAGTACAAACAAAATTTAGAGCCATGGAAAGATAACGAATATTGGAACGGAAACATGGAAGACTACGGCTGCGGCATCACCGCCATGTCCATAGTTTTATCAGGCTACGGATCAGAAATAAATCCAGAAAACCTAAGAACAAAGTACTACCCGCGTCTTGATTACGCCAATCTTTCAAAAGAGTTGAAAAGCTACGGCATAGACAACACAGACTTTTATTTTGATTCAAAATCTTTATCAGAAGAGAACATAATAAATCATCTTAAGACCAATAGACCGATAATTATTTGCCTATGGAATAAACCAGAAGAAAATCGCTTCACAAGCAAGTCGCACTATATGGTTCTCTTAGCAGCAACAGATGATGGCAAAATATATATCTCAAACCCCAATGGCGGCGAAAACGATTACAGAAGCTCCGGTTGGTACTATTTTGATGAAATTTCTCCTTACTTAGCCAAGGCAATGTATATTACATCTTATTAATCATAACCACCGGCGTAGCCGGTGGTTTGCTCTGCCCCTGCAAGGGGCTTTTA
>ERZ1673750.808-NODE-808-length-19689-cov-4.754202_pt1 | contig 19689 bp, 19 predicted proteins | sample MGYA00580203_ERZ1673750 | MGnify/ENA primary metagenome ERZ1673750 (study PRJEB41218, sample SAMN15661763) | gut metagenome | host: Homo sapiens | place: Canada: London | collected 2015-08-20/2019-03-30 | study: EMG produced TPA metagenomics assembly of... | reverse complement strand
AGGTGATGATGTGCGGCATCTCCTCGCCAATGAACCGCATTACTGATTTGCAGGGCTATAACCTGTATTTCGGTTGGTATGTGCAAACCTATCATGCAATTGACCAATGGCTAGATCAGTTCCACAAAGCATATCCGGAGATCAAGCTTTGTCTCTCTGAATACGGTGCGGAGGGGATTATAAAATACCAGGCTGAGCAGGGTGTGCAGGGGGATTACAGCGAATCTTATCAGGCCAGGTTCCATGAGCACTATGCCCGGGCAATCGCCGAACGGGAGTGGCTCTGGGGCAGCTATGTATGGAATATGTTCGATTTTGGCGCTGCCAACCGCGACGAGGGCGGCGTGAAGGGGCGCAATAATAAAGGGCTCGTTACGATTGACCGCAAAACCCGCAAGGATAGCTTCTATGTCTATAAGGCCTTTTGGTCAGACGAGCCGTTTGTACATATCGGCGGCGAGCGTTTTATAGACCGCGTGATCGGCGAAACGACAGTTCCGGTTTATAGCAATTTGCCGGAGGTAACGCTGACGGTAAACGGCGAGCCTATCACGAAGCCTTGCGACAGGGTTGTGTATTTTGAAAAAATTCCTGTAACGGCAGGGGAGACGGTCCTTACCGCCGAAGCAGGAGGCTGTACGCACTCCATTCATATCCGCGGTGTGGAGGAGGAAAATCCGGCTTACAAAATGCAGGGGGATTCAGGATCTTTCGTCAAAAACTGGTTTGTGAATGCAGACGGCAAGCGAAACCCTGATTATTTTTCGATTGACGACAGGGTGGGCGCGTTGCTGAAAAGCAAGGATGTGCAGTCCTTGATCCGGATGGGCCTCGGCTCGCGGAAAGTGCCCTCTGTTTTGTTCACGATTGCCAAGCCATTCCGTGTGCGGACGTTGCTGAAACTCATCAAGCTGGATGACGGAATGAAAGAGATTGCAGATCAATATCTGCAAACGATTCATAAATGAAGCACATAGCTGTGCTCCTTGGATGAGGGCTCCGCAAAATGCATAGCATTTTGCGGAGCCCTTTTTTATTCTGCATATTTGCCCGTTTCATTTGAATACTGTTTTGAAAAAACAAAAGGATTTGTTGTAACCCAATCGGCCAGCGCATAGATTTAAAACAGGATATTTCCAGAATCAGCGAATCTAGCCTGCGCGGCTGCGCATGTGGCAGTGATAGCCCGCAAAGCTGTGATTTCAGCACCCCACCGTAAGAAAGGAATGGTATCCAAATGAAAATGAGCCGAATGTTATCCCTAGCCACGGCTGCGGCGCTTTTGGCGTCTATGAGCCTTCCGGCGTTCGCCGCCGAAATACCAGTCGAAATTCCGCAGCGTGTGATCTCGGAAGAAGAAATCCTTGCGGCGGCGCAGCCGCAGGATGCCGTGCCGAAAGATCCGCAGATGGTCAAGGACGGCAACCTCCCTGTGTCAATTAACGCCAAGGCCGCCGTTTTGATGGATGCATCTACGAAAAAGGTGCTGATGGCCTACCATGAGCATGAAAAGCTACCGCCCGCGAGCGTGACGAAAATTATGACGCTTCTGCTTGTAATGGAAGCGCTGGATGCGGGTAAAATATCATTAACCGATAAGGTGACTGCCAGCGCCGCTGCGGCAGGCAAGGGCGGCTCTCAAATCTGGCTCAAGGAAGGGGAGGTCATGACGGTTGACGAGCTGTTGAAAGCCACCGCAGTCGGCTCTGCAAACGACGCCTGCGTTGCTTTGGCGGAGCTTTTGGCAGGCAGTGAGGAAGTGTTCGTCTCCATGTGCAATGAGCGCGCCGCTCAGCTTGGCATGAAGGATACGCATTTTGAAAATTGCACGGGCCTTGATGACTCCGCGCAGAATCATGTAACCTCTGCCTATGATATTGCGCTGATGAGCGCGGAGCTGCTCAAGCATGAGCAAATTCAAAATTATACGACAATCTGGATGGATAGCTTGCGCGGCGGGAAAACGGAGCTTGTGAACACCAACAAAGTGGCGTATTAAGAAAACACCACTTTTTTACCATCTTAAAATCCTTTATTTACAAGGTTTTTACGCGTTTGGAGGCTTTTTAACTGTCATTTTTTTATTTCAATCGCACTATATTTAAGCATAAAGCTTGAAAGGCGGCGAATGAAATGAACGAAAAGGCAGCACCTCCAAAGGATAAAAAAAGAGTGCCGGTAATAAGCAGAGAGACCCAAATAGAAATGATGCGTTTCTTTCTTAAAACCTCCGTTCTCAAGATGTTGAAAAACAAGGAAAAAAAGTTTTTTGATTGAATGGGAGGAAATTATGAAAGAGTTAAAAAACAAAAAATTGGCTATCTATATAAGGTTAGGTACAGAAGAACAAGCTCTAGGGTTTAAAAAATTGCAAGAAAAATATTTACATCATTTTAATGTTGAAAGGTATTATTTTGATATTGCAAGCGGTGCAAGTATTAAAAACCGCCCAGGGTTAACCCGGCTACTTAACGATATTAAGACTGGTAAAGTAAATTGCGTTTTAGTAAAAAATATCTCAACCCTTACCCGGTCAGTTCCGGATTTAATTAAACTTGAAAACTTTTTTAAAGAAAATCATTGTCGCTTTATTCCTGTTTATCGGCAACTTCAACAGAAGAGGAACCGTTAAACTATGGCGGACTTTGATTTTAAAAAGAGGAAAAGAAGTGGAACGACAAACGAAAAGAAAAAAACAGGCGTTTATTTAAGGGTAAGCACAGAAGAACAAGCGAAAGAGGGTTTTTCGATTGCCGCCCAACGGGAAAAGCTAACGCATTACGCATTTGCGAACGATTGGGATATTGTAGACTTTTATATTGATGACGGTATCAGCGGGAAAAACATAAAAGACCGCCCGGACATGGTGCGGTTGCTTCAAGACGTCGAAAACGGTAAGGTTAATAACGTTCTGGTTTATAAAATAGACCGCTTAACACGTTCAACAAAAAACCTAATTGAGCTAGTAGAGTTCTTTAATGATTTAGGGTGCGATTTTAATTCAATCATGGAATCAATTGATACATCATCAGCCACCGGGCGTATGTTTATTAAGATTGTCGGAATTTTTGCGGAGTTTGAACGGGAAAACCTAGCGGAGCGTGTCACGTTTGGCTATGAACAAAAAACCCGCGAAGGGAACTATACCAACACCCATGGCGTGTACGGTTATGATTATGTGGTGGGAGATGGCGACCTATTAATTAATGAACAAGAAGCGGAATTGGTCCGGCGAATATATAACTTATATTTACAAGGCAATTCAATGAATACCATTACAAAAATGCTTATTCAAGAACAGGTACCAACCAAAAGGGGTGGTCAATGGAATTCTTCGACACTTCGCTCGATATTAACAAATCCTCTTTACATTGGAAGCATTAGATATGGCGTGGATGGTCGTCCAACTAGTTTTCAAGTTGATAACACCAGATACCCCACTATTTTAGATGAGGACACTTTTTTGAGGGCACAGGCAATTATGAAACGGCGAAAAAAATATACACCGAGGTCTTACCCCTCAGAAAATTCTTATTATTTGACGTTTCTCGTTTGTGATAATTGTGGTTCCCGTTTAGGCGCTATTCAGCATATGCAAAAGACGAAAAACGGGGAAGTTTTAAGAGTGAATTATTATTGTAACAACCATAAAACCGGGCAATGTAATTGCATGAATATGGTGCAGACCAAGGTCGAGAAAGCTTTTATTGAATACATATCACAATATGATAACTTCGAGGCTGATTTTGGGCTTGTGGAACAATTGAAAAACACGCAAAAACCAGAAAAGAACAATGAAAAAATAGAAATAGAAATTAGTAAGCTACACAAGCGATTAGAAGCATTGCGCGCGCTTTTTGCGACTGGTGAAATTAAATTTGAAGAATACCGTGGTATGAGTGATATTATAAATAATAAAATAATATCTTTGCAAAAAACAATAACGTATCAAGACGAAGAGGAAGAGTGCGATATTTCACTGGAAGAGGCGGCTGCGGTCATTGGAAATTTAAAAAGCAATTGGGTTAATTTAACCAATAAAGAAAAAATAGAATTCTTAACAAGGTTTATTGACAGCATTAAGATATATAATGACAAAGGAAGTGTTAAAGTAAGCGAGATTAAATTTTTAACAAAGCAGAGTGAAAAGAAACCGCCTCAATATACAAAGTTATTGAAATAACGGGAATGCTTAGATTTTTCAAGCGTTCCCGTTTTTTCGTTATATTTAGAGCATGTTTCAAGCGGTGTAACCAAGGTGTAACCGCACGAAAAAACAAAAAAGCCAAGTTACACCCCGGTTACACCTTGCTAAGCCTTGAAAAATAAGGCTTTCCCCTCCGGTTCTAAAATAACCGTATAATGTCATAATATTATTTATAATATTATGACACGTCGGGAGGTGTAACCAAATGCTATACAACCTATTGGCTGATTACCGGGCATGGCTTGAAACAAAGTACACCCACGCGACCGCCAACACCTACTATGCGCGCATGTGTACCCTTTTAAAGGGGCAGCCCGTCAACGATACGGCAAAGCGGTTAAACACTGATAAAATTCTTGAAAGGCTTGCGGAGCTTACACACAAGAACGAGTTTTCACAAGCAAAAAGCGCCCTCTTGCATTTTTGCGAATTTGTAAACTTATCATTATCAAATGAAGTGATAGAACGAATACGAGAACTTGAAATCCACACCCGGAAGAAATACCGGAAGCTAAAGGCGACCAATTACATAACCATTGACAATAAAATAAAGCGCTTGAAAAATGAAAAATTAAAACTGAGCTATCAAACACTTACGGCTACCGGTCTTAGGGTGTCGGAGCTTGCGCAGATTACCCCCGCCCATTGTGTTGTAACTGATGAAAGCCTTGCTTTTTGTTTCATTGCAAAAGGGGGAAAGGAAAACGCCACAACAGTTTTCAAAAGTGACTTTCCTAAGCTTTATGGAAGGTTAAAAGAATGGATAACACACACCAACCCACAAAAGAAAATGTTTTACTCTGCCGGTTATCTCCAAAAACAAGCTAAAAATATGGGCTTTACTTGCCACGACTTACGGCGAGTTTGCGCCAAATTGGAGTACCAAAAAAGCCACTCTAAAAAAGAAGTACAAGAAAAGCTAAGACACACAAACACGAAAACCACCAACATCTACCTAAATAGCAAGGTGAACATTGAAAGGAAAAAAGGTCAATGAGATTACTAGATTTAATCATTCAAGAATATATATCCATTGTGGAACTTTTGGAGCAAGAAAACCCCGTGGAAAACGAGCGGATAATCATTGACCGGGAAGAATTTAAACAACTGCTCGAAAAGTACGGGTACTTGAATTTCACACAAAAAACGCGGGCTTACAAAGACCTGAACTTTATTATCCATGACAAAAATAATTACACCTTGCCTTGTAAAAACCATACACTAAAAAAGACAGTCCGACGGGTTGTTATCAATTACCGGGCATATAAAACTATCAAGCATTTATATAACACCGATGTGGAACTGTGATTACAAATTAAAGGGGTTTTTTGTATGGCAAAGAGAAACATTGAGGACGATTGGAGCTATAAAATTGGCTATATTATAGGTGGCCTTATTTCCAACTTTTTCATCTTTCTGTGGGACGGTCTAAAAGCGTCATTCAAAAATAAATTCATGGTTGTTTTATACGCTTGTCTTATTTTGTTTACTGGACTTTCTTACTTTATCTTTAATGACATTTCAACGATGATTGCAGTCATCATTCTAACGTTATTTATCTATTGTATCTGTCATTACATCAAAGAATATCCCGCCAAAAAACGACGGAAGTATTTTAACAGACTGTTCCAGCAGATTAAATTGACACAGGACGATACCACCCCATATTATTTGTACGAAACGCAATTATCCGACTTCGCCGTTGAAGTGGCTTTTATAAGTTATATCCCTTTAAGCGCGTGGAATGCGAAAAAGGAGCTATTAGAAACACATATGAACGCTAGAATTATTGACATCAAGCAGGAGCCGGACAATTACCAAAAAATAAATCTCATAATACAGACGGAGCCGTTACCCCAATTCGCCGAATGGTCTGACAGATACATTGACCTAAAACAAAATACGTTGGCAATTGGGGTAAGCTATTACGGGCTTGTAAGCATGGACTTAGAAAAACAGCCCCACGCCTTTATCGCGGGCGAAACCGGAAGCGGTAAATCAAACATATTGAAATGCATGATACACCAAGCATTATTAAAACATTATGAGGTTGTCTTGATTGACTTTAAGCGGGGCGTGTCGTTTTCTTCCTTTGGGAAAGCGGTAATGGTTTACTATGATTACAAAGATATCATAATGGTTATCAAAGAAATGATACTGGAAACCACCCACCGGCTTGATAAGTTTAGAAAAATGTGCGTGGATAACATCAACGATTACAACCGCATCACGACGGATTTTCTACCGCGTAAGGTGGTTTTTATAGATGAACTGGCGGAGCTATTAAAAACGCGGGATAAAGAGCTTACACACGTTTTAAACGATAGCCTGGAAACATTAACTCGGTTAAGCCGTGCTGTTGGCATTCATTTAATCATGGGGCTTCAACGACCGGACAGCACCATTGTCAGCGGGCAGATTAAAAATAACGTTTCTTACCGCGTTTGCGGCCGGTTCGTTGACAAGGAGCCGAGCCGGATAATGCTAGGCTCCGATATTGCAAACACCTTGCCAAACATTAAAGGGCGGTTCATTTTGAAAGATAACGACTTTTACGAGGTACAATGCTTTTATTTTTCTCACGAAACAAAGATATCAAACGCTCAAACGGATTACATTGTTAATGGCGAGAGTAAAGAAGATATAAACGATACCGAAACCATACAACATACAAAGCCGGAAGAAAAACCACAACCTCCATTTAAGTTTGATTTTAGTGATATGAAAAAGTAACTGATGAATTACGTTACACGCTTCTTTATTTTCTTCTTCTTGATTGGCTAGTTCCTCTTCTATCATAAGATAGGCGTTATAAATAATGTCATTATATTTTTTTAACTCGTTTTCTGGTATCGGTGATTTAATGCTGTCGTAATATTTATATATTTCTCTCGTTTCATTTTCCGCGTCTTTAATTAGTCCGCGTATTAGTTGCATATTTCTTGTCATGTGTTTTCCCTTTCTATTCATTTCATTAAAAACGCGGGCGGTTGATAAGCTTCAAACCGCCCGCTTTGTTATAATTAAAAATTTTTAAAAATAGTTACAAGCCATTTCCCCGGCCTAAAAACGGCTTGCAATATCTATATTATAAGCAATAAGGAAAGTTATATTGATAGTATAACTATGGATAAAAAAGCCATCATAATACTGACGACAAATAGCCGGGAAGATTGGTTTATCAGTCGTAACGGCATTTACTTCACCGGGTAATTTATCGTGAAATAAACCCTTTTACGACCCAGAAAATTATCATACATTCATACTACAAGCACATGTATGATACTAAAATACTACAATATCCGGCATTATATGTCAATAGATTTTTAGCAATTTATTGCTTTCACCTATCTTTTAATGGTCAATTTGTCGTCAGGAAGGCACGGGTAAGAATGCGGACAGGAGAAAACATTTACAAGCGAAAAGACGGACGCTGGGAGGGGCGTTATAAGAACGGGTACAAGCCAAACGGGAGCGCAAAATATAGCTCTGTATACGGCAAAACTTACGGCGAAGTCAAGTCAAAGCTAGAGGCGTTCAAACGAGCCGAGAAAGCACCGCAAAAGAGCGTTAATATAAAACTGTGTGATGTGGCTCTTGAATGGCTGGAAATGGCTAAAATCAAGGTTAAAGAAAGCACATACGCATTATACCGCCGAAACGTAGAAAGCCATATAATCCCCCTTGTTGGCGGTTTAAAGCTATCGCAGGTTACGAGCCAACGTTTAACCGCCTTTGTAGGTGACTTGCTTACGCGCGGGCGGTGTGACGGTAAGGGCGGGTTGGAACCCGAAACGGTGCAAGATATATGCGTTTTGTTAGGGAGCATTTTAGAATTTGCTAAGCAGGAATATAATGCAAACCCGGCGTTAAAACTCCCAGTGGTGAAAGCTCCAGAGAAAGAAATGCGGGTGTTAAGCCTTGACGAACAGCAAAAGCTCGAAATTTATCTATTTGCCAATATGGATTTAATCGCAATCGGGTGCTTGTTGGCGTTGTATACTGGCTTGAGATTGGGCGAGCTTTGCGCCCTCCGGCTGTTTGATTTCGACTTATCGTTTGGAACGGTAAAAATCACCAAAACCATGCAACGGATTAAAAACCTTGACCCCAAAGGCACAACAAAAACCAAGATAATCATTGACACGCCTAAAAGTCGCGCCTCCGTTCGCGTTCTTCCACTCCCCGGTTTTTTACTGGACATTATCAAAAAAAGATATTGCTCTGCTTCGCCTTGCGCGTATTTGCTCACCGGGAGCATAAGCCGCTTTGTAGAGCCACGTGCGGTTGAATATCGTTTTAAACAGATAACCGATAATTGTAATCTAAAGACGGTTAATTTTCATGCGCTGCGGCACACGTTTGCCACGAGGCTATCAGAACAAAAAACCGATATAAAAACGCTCGCGGAGCTTATGGGGCACTCCAGTAGTAAGATGACATTAAAATATATGCATTCATCAGAGCAACAAAAAAGAGCCGTAATAAGTTGCTTTACGTCCCCTATAAGCCGTCAAAATTTTGGTCTAGATTATCAAGAATCCCCACAAAATAAACCCTATCCCGCAATTTAGCGTGAAAGGGTTTACTTTGTGGGAACTCTTTTTTTCATGGCCTTATGTTCAGTATTTACAAGGTTTCTTAAATTATTCATCTTAGAAAGGACGAAAAAAAATGAAGCTTGTGAGATTATGCCAAGTTGATGACATGGGCCGTTTTGTAATTCCAAAGAAAGTTAGAAATGAATTGAATTTAAACGAGGGGGACAAGTTGGAAATATCCACCCATGAAAATTATGTGGTTTTAGAAAAAGTTACCGAGCGTTGTGTTTTTTGTAAAACCACTGAGGAGTTAATAAAAGCTGATAACGGTTTATTTGTTTGTAGAAAGTGTCGGGATATTTTGGGCTGTATCGTTGAATAAGGGGGACATAATGTGAAATCAATTGGAATCAAGATAATTGATAAACGTGGTAATGTGAGCATTCCCAAAAGTTTTTTAAAGGTGCATGATATAAAAAAGGGGGATTATTTTGAATTGTGGCTTGAAAACGGCTCTCTTATTATTCAAAAGTTACCCGTTAGTCGTTGTGTTGTTTGTGGCGCAGAAGAAGAATTATTACCGGTAAAAATTGATGGTAAATCTATTTGCAAAACTTGCTTTGAACTGCTTGAAGTAAGCAAAGACAATTGATTTTAAATCTAAATTAGAATAAACAACATGTTATATGAGCATGAAAAACCGGAAAGTCAGCAGACTTCCCGGTTCTTTTTTGGAATAATTATCGTGTTATAAATTAGAATAATTGACAATTAATAATAAATCATATTATAATATGGTTGTCATGTAAAAGTGGCGTTTTCCTTGATGCTACAACGTTTGAGGACACCTATAATGTTTTCTTGATACGCTACTAAGATGGTTCGCTTTTTTAAGGGCACGACCGGGCTGAAAACCGGCACGACCAGCAAGGCGGGGCATTGCCTCTCCGCCACGGCCAAGCGCGATAGCACGCATTTGATCGCCGTCGTTCTCGGCAGTGATACAGGTGCGCTGCGTTTTGAGGCGGCAAAAGCCATGCTCAATTGGGGCTTCGCAAACTGGGCGGTCGTCACGCCGAAGGTGGATGCTTCCGCCATCGCGGATGTAACGATCCTGCACGGCCTGCAAAATACGGTGAAGCCTGTTGTGCCCGCCGCGCAGCCGGTGCTGATCCCGAAGGGAAAGGAGGCAGAGATCACGCAGAAGGTGGAGCTTGCCGCAAATGTAGAGGCGCCGGTTGAAAAAGGGCAGGTGCTCGGCAGCGTTACGCTGAAACTCGGTGAAGAAGAACTGGGTAAATTCAATTTGACCGCAGCTGAGGCGGTGGGCAGGCTCACTTTTGGGCAGGCATTTCTGCGCCTACTGCGCTCTTTGGCCGCTTAACGGCCAAGTGTGAAAAAAGGTGTGAATTTATTTTGAAAAATTTCGGATGGACTTGCAATCATACGGCCAATCATGTAGAATGATATCAAACAAAAATGTGAAAAGCACCACAAGATGTGGGGGCCAAAGGAAAGGGCAATCTGCAATGAGTATTCGTTTGGACGATCGTTACGCGCAGAATTTTGCGCAGCCGGGGGAACTGGCTGCAATGGCGGCCGAAGTGCAGGCCGCGCAGGAAAAGCTGCACAGTGCTACGGGAGCTGGAAGCGACTTTTTGGGTTGGCTGACGTTGCCAACCGATTATGATAAGGAGGAATTCGGGCGTATCCAGGCTGCTGCAAAGCGCATCCGGGAGAACAGCGATGTGCTGATTGTCATTGGCATCGGCGGCTCCTATCTCGGCGCGCGCGCCGTGCTGGAATTTATAAAGTCCCCGCATTATAATCTTTTGGCGAAAGATACGCCGCAGATCTATTTTACCGGCAACAGTATCAGCTCCACCGCGCTGAGCGAGCTGCTCGCGCTGTGTGAGGGCAAGGACGTCTCTGTTAACGTCATTTCCAAATCCGGCACAACCACGGAGCCTGCGGTGGCATTTCGTGTGTTCCGCGAGCTGCTGGAGAAAAAATATGGCAAGGAAGCTGCCGCAAAGCGCATCTATGCCACGACCGACCGCGCGCGCGGCACGCTCAAGGAATTTGCCGACCAGGCCGGCTATGAAACCTTTGTTGTGCCGGATGATGTGGGCGGTCGCTATTCTGTGCTCACAGCTGTGGGATTATTGCCGATTGCGGTCAGCGGCACGGATATCGAAGCGCTTATGGCAGGCGCGCAGGATGCCCAAAAAGCTTTGATGGAACCTGATCTGATGAAAAACGACTGCTACCGCTATGCCGCATGGCGCAACCTGCTTTATCGCCAGGGCAAAAAGATTGAGATGATGGTCAGCTACGAGCCGGCCTATCAAATGATGAACGAGTGGTTTAAGCAGCTGTTTGGCGAGAGCGAGGGTAAGGAGGGCAAGGGGATTTTCCCGGCCTCCGCGATCTTCTCAACCGATCTGCATTCGCTCGGCCAGTATATCCAGCAAGGGGAGCGCGAGCTGTTTGAAACGGTGGTCCGTTTTCAGAAACCGCGCGCTGAGCTCGTGATTGCAGAGGATGCGGAGAATGTGGACGGATTAAACTTCCTCGCGGGCAAAACGATGGATTTTGTCAACAGCAAGGCTTTTGAAGGCACGATCCTCGCCCATACGGACGGCGGCGTACCGAACCTTGTTTTGGAAGCAGAGGATATGAGCGAGCATACGCTCGGCTATCTGATTTATTTCCTAGAGAAGGCTTGCGCTGTTTCTGGCTATCTGCTCGGCGTTAACCCCTTCGATCAGCCAGGTGTGGAAAGCTATAAAAAGAATATGTTCGCCCTTCTGGGCAAGCCCGGCTATGAGGCGCAGCGCGCCGAGTTGGAGGCACGCCTGAAAAGCCACTGATATTTCGTTGATTGCCGCCATTGGCGGACATTAAATACACAGGAGGAGATTATAATGATATCTCTGATTATTGGGCATAAGGGTTCCGGAAAGACAAAGCATCTCATCCAGATGGTCAATGAGGCCGTCGAGAGCTCCAAGGGCAATGTGGTCTGCGTAGAGAAGGAAACCAAGCTCACTTATGATGTCAACTACCGTGCGCGGCTTGTTGCAACGGATTACTTCGGCGTAGAAGGCTTCGATGCGTTCTATGGCTTTTTGAGTGGTATTTGTGCGGGCGATCATGATATCACCCATATTATGATCGACGCGACGTTCCGCATCTGCGGGCGTGATTATGAGGCGCTGGCCGACTTTATGGAGAAGGTGAAAAAACTTTCAGACCTGACGGAAGTAGAATTTGTCTTTACAATCTCCACTGATGAGTCGGATCTGCCGAAGCGTATCTTTGATGTTTGTCAGAAGGTATAATATTGATGATGAAGTGGAGCCGGTGACTAAACGAGGCCTACCGTGATTACACGGAATAAAGGAATGCGCACTGCTCATGGGAGCAGGCGGTTACTGGTTGCTTTGAATGCTGTTGGATAAATTGAGTCCGCCGCCGGCCGTTCTGACCGGCGGCGGTTTTCAGAATCATTGGAGGGCAGCGCCCGTGAACAAGGAAAAACAATGCCGCGAAAGGGCTCTAGATACATGCTGTCTACGTTCTTAGGTCCGGCTGGCGTCAGTTAGCCGAACCCTGTGGCCTTGCTACCCGGTTGGCCGTTGCACCATGTTTCCTGATGCTTTGAAAAAGCGCGAAAAAGCCCTGTTTTTCCCCTGATTTTGCCCGAATCAGGTCTTGACAAACGATTTACAGCGGGATATAATTATTCGTGCGCTATATTTGAGGTGGAGTATGTTAATTGAACTCGAAAACCTGTTTGAAAATGAAGGCGAAAGGCTGCTGATTGATCAATCCTTTGATTTTTCAGGTGAAGAGCTGAATGGCGTGCGCCCCTTCGTATCTCCCGTCAAGGTAAAAGGCGAGGTTCGCAACCGTGCAGGTATTGTTTCGCTGCATGCGCGCGCAGCTTTTGTATTCAGCGCGCCGTGCGACCGCTGTGCGGCGGAAACCCGGCGGGACATGCTGGTGCCTCTGGAGCATGTGCTGGTGACGCATCTTGATGAAGAGGATACTGGCGAATTCATTGTCGTAGAAGGCATGCGCCTGGATTTGACCGCCTTAGTGCGGGAGGATCTTTTACTCGCCCTGCCGGCGAAGTTTTTGTGCAGGGAGGATTGCAAGGGCCTTTGCCCGATATGCGGCAAGAATCTCAATGACGGCTCCTGCAGCTGCAAAAAGCCGATCGATCCACGTTTGGAGGCTTTGCGTCAGCTTTTGGATCAATAATCAGAACATGTTCTTTACAGCAAGCTTAAGGAGGTGCTGACATGGCGGTACCAAAGAGAAGAGTTTCCAAGGCAAGAAGGGATAAGCGCCGCTCCAACGTCTGGAAGATGGATGCTCCGGAGCTCGTGAAGTGCCCGAACTGCGGTGAGTATAAGCGGCCGCACCGGATTTGCCAGAGCTGCGGCTTCTACAAAGGCAAGGAAATCGTAAAGAAGGACGCTTAAGGGCCCTTTGAAGCGAGTTTGCACGCCACACGGGAAGAAAGGTAGAGGAGGGGTTTTCCTTCTCTGCTTTTTTCTTTTTTGCCTATCATTTGCGTTTTTTATGTTTATGAGCTTAAGGGGGTGCGGCAGATGGCCGTGACGATAGCTGCTGTGAAGCCGAAATCCATCTGTTTTCGCCATGGCGTGCGGGCTGGTGAGATGTTAATGCAGATCAACGGCCATGAGATTGTCGATATCCTCGATTATCAATTTTATGCCACCGAGCGAAGGCTGACCCTCACGCTGCACAGCACGGGGGGGAAACATCGGGAGATCAGGATCAAAAAGGATGAATATGAGGATTTGGGCCTCACCTTTGACACCTATCTGATGGACAGGCAGCGCCACTGTGCGAATAAGTGCGTGTTCTGCTTTATCGATCAGCTCCCCAAAGGGATGCGGGAAAGCCTTTATTTTAAGGATGATGATTCGCGCCTTTCCTTCCTCTTTGGCAATTATGTAACGCTGACCAACCTCTCTGAACGGGAAGTGGAACGCATCATCCAGATGCATATCAGCCCTGTCAATATCTCGGTGCACACCATGAACCCGGATCTCCGTGTCAAAATGATGAAAAACCCGCGTGCCGGGGAGTCACTTCAAATCATAAAGCGGTTCGCGGATGCGGGGATCAAGATGAATACCCAGCTTGTGCTATGCCCTGGGTTAAACGATGGGGACGAGCTTTTATATAGCTTGACAGAGCTGGGCAAGCTATATCCGGCGGTGCAGAGCATTGCCGCCGTGCCTCTGGGCATGACGAAATACCGCGAGGGCTTAGCAGAACTCGCGCCGTATACGCGAGAAGGCGCCGCGGCGGTTGTGGATATCATTGATGATTTTGCCGCGCATTTTCTTTATTTTAAGGGGACACGCCTCGCCTTTGCGGCGGATGAGTTTTACCTCAAGGCCGGGCGGGAAATCCCATCACCTGAGGCCTATGAAGAGTTTGCACAGCTGGAAAACGGCGTCGGCCTTTGGGCGCTTTTAAAAGATGAATTTTATGCTGCGCTGCGCAGGATGGAGCCTGACGATTTCCCTAAGAAGCCGCGCCGGGTAGCGCTTGCAACGGGGCAAGCGGCTTTTCCGCTGCTTGCGGAGCTGGTGGCTGCTGCGCAGGAGCAATGCCCAGCGCTCATTGCGCAGGTGTATGCAGTGCGCAATGATTTCTTTGGGGAATCGATCACGGTGGCGGGTTTGCTCACCGGGCAGGATTTGATTGCCCAGCTAAAGGGGAAACCACTTGGGGAGAAGCTGTTGATTCCCGCTGTGATGCTGCGCCGGGAGGGCGACCTGTTTTTGGATGACTTATCGCCTGCGGATGCGGAAAAGGAGCTGGGCGTGCCGGTTACGCCCGTGCCGAACGATGGCGGAGAGCTGTTGGACGCTCTGCTGGGCCTCCAAGCATAAGCGCCGGAACCGGCCCAATCAGAAAGGATTGATGATATGGCGAAACCTGTTGTTGCGATTGTGGGGAGGCCGAATGTTGGGAAATCCACCCTATTTAATAAGCTGGTGGGCAAGCGGCTCTCCATTGTTGACGATACGCCGGGCGTAACACGTGACCGGATTTATGGCGACTGTGAGTGGCTTGGTCACAACTTGTTGCTCGTCGACACGGGCGGCATTGAACCGCGCGCAGATGATGTGATTCTCTCCCAAATGCGCAGGCAGGCGCAGTTGGCGATTGAGAGCGCGGATGTGATCGTGTTGGTCACAGATTTGCGCTCCGGCGTTGTGGCGACGGATGCGGAGGTTGCCGCCATGCTGCAAAAAAGCGGCAAACCGGTGGTGCTCTGCGTGAACAAATGCGATTCCATCGGCGCGCCGCCGCTTGATTTTTATGAGTTTTATAACTTGGGGTTGGGCGACCCAATCGCTGTTTCCGCCGCGCATGGCCATGGCACGGGCGATTTGCTGGATGCCGTGCTTGCCCATCTCCCGTCCGAACGGGAAGAGGAGGAGGAAGACGACGCGATCAAGGTGGCTGTGATCGGCAAGCCAAATGTGGGGAAATCCTCGCTTGTCAACGCCATTGCGGGAGAAGAGCGCGTGATCGTATCCAATATCGCAGGCACCACGCGCGATGCAACGGATACGCTGATCGAAAACAGCCATGGTAAGTTCGTTTTTATTGATACGGCTGGCCTCAGGCGCAAAAGCCGCGTAGATGATACGATTGAAAAATACAGCGTCCTGCGTGCGCGCATGGCGGTGGAGCGCGCGAGCGTGTGCGTGATCATGATCGATGCGCAGGAGGGCTTCACGGAGCAGGATTCCAAGGTCGCCGGCATTGCGCATGAGCAGGGAAAAGCATGCATTATCGCAGTGAATAAATGGGATGCGGTTGAGAAAGATGGCCGCACAATGGACACCTTCCGCAAGAAGCTGATGCAGGATTTTTCCTTTATGTCTTATGCGCCGATCATCTTTATTTCCGCTAAAACGGGGCAGAGGATTGATCGGCTGTTTGAGCTGATCTGCTATGTGGATGGGCAGAACGCCATGCGTATTTCAACCGGCAAGCTCAACGACGTGCTTGCCGCCGCCACGGCCAGGGTGCAGCCGCCTACGGATAAGGGCAGGCGGCTGAAAATTTATTATATGACGCAAGCTTCCACTCGCCCGCCAACCTTCGTCTGCTTTGTCAATCGCAAGGATCTGTTCCACTATAGCTACCAGCGGTATCTTGACAACCAGATCCGCGAAGTATTTGGCCTGGAGGGCACGCCGACGCGCTTCGTCATCCGTGAGCGAGAGGAAAGGAAATAGCACTCCGCCGCGCCTCGCAATAGAAATCATTTGACCATGGGTTATAAAACGAGGGGCTGCTGCAAACTACCAAGTTGTTTGCAGCAGCCCCTCGTGCGGCTATCAATGGCCGAATGGAGTCAGCTATCTGTTTCCTGCTCCCGCTCCGCCTTTAGCATCCGGTATCCAACGCCGATATGCGTTTGGATGTACTGTGGGGAGGAAGGGTCGCTTTCGATTTTTTTGCGCAGCGTTGCCATGAAAACGCGCAGTGAGGCAACGTCATTGTCCCACGAGCTGCCCCAGATTTCCTTTGTGATAAAAGTATGTGTCAACACCTTGCCCACGTTTTTGGAGAGCAGACATAAAAGCTTATATTCAATCGGGGTTAGGTGTAGTTCACGGCCCTCCAAATAGACACAGCCAGCCGCATAATCGATTTTTAGGCCGCCATTGAGAAACACAGAAGGCTCTGCACCGGAACGGCTCTGCATAAAGCTCAGGCGCCGCAGCGTCACGCGCAGGCGGGCGAGCAGTTCTTCCACGGAAAATGGTTTGGTCAGGTAATCATCCGCCCCAGCGTCCAGCGCGTCGATCTTATCTGTATCTTCACTTCTAGCGCTGATAACGATGATCGGCATATTCGACCACGTCCGGATTTTATGGATTACCTCAATGCCGTCCAAATCCGGCAGGCCCAAATCAAGCAAAACGATATCAGGGTTGTGGGAAGAAGCCTCCACAATCGCGGCCTGACCGGTGGGCGCGATGTGGAATCGGTAATCATGTGTTTCGAGCGTTGTGGTAATCAGGTTTCGCACAGCGGTGTCGTCTTCCACAACTAAAATCAATGGTTTATGCATGAAGCGTGACCTCCTCGGCAGGTAGTGTAAAGCGGAAAATAGTACCGGATGGCTGATTGTCTGCAACCGAAATTTCTCCGCCGTGTGCGTTGATAATGGATTTGCATAGGGCAAGCCCTAACCCAAGGCTCCGGCGGCTGTCGGCGGAATGTGCGCCCGCCGTATAGAACATATCGAAGATTCGGGGCTTTGCGTCGTCCGGGATGCCTGGGCCGTCATCCGCGATTTCAACAGCGGCCCACTTGCCCTCTTTTCTGGTGGTAATTGTGATGGTTGAACCCTTTGGCGTGTATTTGACGGCATTGTCCACAATATTGATGATAACCTGCACAATGAGCCGTGCATCCATTTTGGCCAGCAAAAAGTCCTCCTGCTGCCTTATAATGATGTGGTGCTCCGCGCTTTGCCGGCTGATGTGGCGCACTGCTTCCGCAACGGCCTCATCCACCAGCTCCGCCGTCAATTTCAGCTGCATTGTACCGTCTTCAATCCGGGTGACGGAGAGCAGGTTTTCCACAAGGTTAATGAGCCAAAGGGAATCGTCGTAGATCGCGGTATAGAGCTGTTTGCATTTTTCCGTCCCCAGGCCTTCTCCGTTTGCCATCAGAACCCCGGCGTTGCCGGAAATGGAGGTCAGCGGCGTGCGCAGATCGTGGGAGATGGAGCGCAGGAGATTGGCGCGCAGTTGCTCGTTTTTTGCAAGAACAGCGGACTCCTCCCGTTCCCGTATAGCGCGTTCATTTTCAAGTGCGAGTGCGCATTCCCCGAGGATGGACAGGACAATGCTGTTTTCAAAGGAGTCGAGAGGCGCCTCGCCGGCCAGGCCGATGCCGACCACGCCATATACCATATCGCTCACCCGCACAGCAAGGTAAAGGCATTTTGCGCTGCCCAGCGTATCTGTTGTGGCTCCTGCGCGCTTGTTGTTTTTGTGCACCCAGGCGGCGACCGCTTGCTCGTTGGGCAGGATGTAATCCCCCGTTGTAGCGCCCGCATTCGCGGGAAAGAGAGCGGGCGGCAAAAGCTTGCCGTTCTCCGCTAGATAAAAAATAATATCCTTTTTCAGGAGCTTTACGAGCTGATTTGCCGTGATGGAGACAATTTCTTCCTTTCCATTGCCCTTTTGCATGAGCTGATTGGTGTCAAAGAGGATTTTGGTACGGAAGGCGGTTTCCGCCGATTGTCGCGCGTGCCGCTTGATCTTTGTGGCGAGCGAGCTTGTGAGAAATGCGGCGACAAACATGATGAAGAAGGTAACGGGATACCCGCTGTCATAGGCGTTGAAGGTAAAGCGCGGTGCGGTAAAGAAAAAGTTGAAAACAAGGACGCTCGCCAATGAAGAGGCAAGGGAGTAAACCCGTCCCGTGGTGGCCACGGCGGTGATCAGCACGCCCAGGATATAGATCATAATGATATTTGCCTCGCTGAAGCCAAGCAGCTCGAACAGGTAGCCGATAGCCGTACAGGCCGCCAGGATCAGAAGGGTTTTCAGCAGATCAGCCCAAGAAAAATGCAGCGGCTTCGCCTGCGTACGCTTGGGGCGGCGGTATGCGGTCGTGGCTTTATCCGGGATGATATAGATATCCAGATTGGGCGCGGCGTTGGTCAGCCGCTCCGTCAGGGACGGCTTGCCAAAAAATTTTCGCCTGGCGCTCGCGCGCCCCATCACAATTTTGGAAACGCCCGAGAGCCGTGCAAATTCCGCGATCTGGAAGGCGATATCATCCCCATATACCGTTTCAATGGCCGCCCCCATCTGCTGCGCAAGGTGGATATTGCTGCGCAGCTGCTGCTTGTTTGCCTCGCTCATGGAGGCAAACTCCGGCGTTTCTACGAACAGCGCGGTTAAGCTGCCCTTGAACGCGTCCGCCATGCGGGCCGCCGTGCGAATGATTTTTGCATTGGTAGGGGAGGAGGATAGGCAGATCAGGATGTGCTCATCGGTGAAATAGCCGCTGCCGCGGGCGGATTTCACTTTCTCTGACATTTTGTTGATCCGATCCGCGCAGCGTCGCAGGGCGATCTCACGCAGTGCCGTCAGGTTTTCAATGCTAAAAAAATGCTCTAGCGCCCGATTTGCCTGCGCTTCCTGATAGATCTGCCCGGCATGAAGGCGGTCGATCAGCTCCTCCGGCTCAATATCCACCAGTTCTACCTGATCCGCATCGTCAAATAAATGGTCTGGCACACGCTCTCGCACGGTTACGCCTGTAATGGAGGCGACCATATCGTTTAAACTCTCGATGTGTTGAACGTTTACCGTTGTATATACGTCGATGCCGGCCCGCAGCAGCTCCTCCACATCCTGATAGCGCTTGCTGTGGCGGCAGCCCTCGGCGTTGGTGTGGGCAAGCTCGTCAACCAGGATGAGCTGCGGTGCGCGTTTGATCGCGCCATCCAGATCGAATTCATGCAGGGAGATGCCCTTATGGCTGACCGTGAGCGTAGGCAGCTGCTCTAGGCCGTCCAGTAGAGCCAGCGTCTGCGGGCGGGTGTGCGGCTCCACATAGCCGACGACGATATCCAATCCCCGGCGTTTTGCCGCGTGGGCAGCTTTGAGCATCGCGTAGGTTTTGCCGACGCCGGCGGCATAACCGAAAAAAATTTTTAGATGCCCGCGGCTTTCAATGTTGGATTCCTTTTTGATCCGGTGCAGAATCTCATCCGGATTGGCTCGTATTTCATCCATTGTTTTACCTCTTGCATAGATGCTTTTAAGATGGTTTGCGTCTATTCTACCATACGCAATAGGCTAACCTCAGCGAAAAATGGCGTTGCCGCTCTGCGGCAGGAGG
>ERZ1673750.801-NODE-801-length-19965-cov-5.835158_pt1 | contig 19965 bp, 17 predicted proteins | sample MGYA00580203_ERZ1673750 | MGnify/ENA primary metagenome ERZ1673750 (study PRJEB41218, sample SAMN15661763) | gut metagenome | host: Homo sapiens | place: Canada: London | collected 2015-08-20/2019-03-30 | study: EMG produced TPA metagenomics assembly of... | reverse complement strand
TCAAGTCCTGCCATTTCTTCGTTTATCTTAGGGTTATACTTCATTGTACATGATCCAAGTGGGTACATGCCAGTATCAAGTCCGTAGTTTTTCATTGAAAGATTTGTATAGTGTCTTACTACGTCAACCTCAGATAATTCAGGTAAATCAAGTTCTTCATTATTTAAATAATCACTTGGAATTACGCTATCCAATTTTAAATCATCAACGTCAAGATCTGGTAAATTGTATCCAGTTCTACCGGGTCTTGAAATTTCAAATATTATTTTGTCATATCTATCTAACATTCAACACCCTCCAATACCTTAACTAATTTATCCATTTCTTCTTTTGTTCTCTTTTCAGTAACAGCAAGCATAAATGTGTTCTTGTATTCATCTCCGTAGAACCAAGAAAGCTTAAATGCATCCATGAAACCGTTAGCTTTAAGAGCTTCATTAATCTTATCTACGCAAATATCACTAGTGATAACGAATTCTTTGTAGAATGGTTTATTGTATAATAATTTAAATTTACCAGATTTGCAAAGTTCTTTTTGTAGATAATGAGCTTTTTTAGCGCATTGTTCAGAAACTTCTCTTAAGCCCTTCTTGCCCATAAGTGCCATGTAAATTGTTGCGCAAAGTACGTTTAAGCCTTGGTTTGAGCAGATGTTTGAAGTAGCTTTATCTCTTCTGATATGTTGTTCTCTAGCTGTTAATGTTAGTACCCAAGATCTCTTACCATTTCTATCTACTGTTTGACCAGCGATTCTGCCTGGTAATTTTCTCATAAACTTATCAGTTGATGAGATAAATCCTAAGTATGGTCCACCATAAGATAGTGGTATACCAAAGGCCTGCGCTTCACCAACAACGATGTCTGCGCCGTAGTCGCCAGGTCTTTGAAGTATACCTAGTGAGTTAGTGTCAACGTCAGCGATGAAGTATGTTTTCTTGTACTCATGAGTTAAGTCGCAAGCAGCCTTCATATCTTCGATAACACCGAAGAAGTTTGGATTTTGCATGATTACACATGCAGCATCATCACTTAGTTTATTCTTAAGATCGTCTAAATCAGTAGCGCCGTCTTTGATATCAACTTCAACTACTTCTATGTTATGGCTGTGTGTATATGTGTCTAAAACCATTCTAGCTGATGGGCTTAGTGCTTTTGATACTATAACTTGTTTCTTACGAGTTGTATTGCAGCACATAAGAGCTGATTCAACAACGCCGTTAGAATTGTCATATAGTGAAGCGTTTGTAATAGGTAGTCCTACTAAATTACTCATCATTGTTTGGAACTCAAATATCATTTGAAGAGTTCCTTGAGATACTTCTGGTTGATATGGTGTATATGAAGTGTAGAATTCACTTCTTGAAGCTATAGCTCCAATTACTGAAGGAATGTAATGGTCATATGCTCCTGCTCCTAAGAAACAAACTTTCTTATTTGTTGAGCAGTTCATATCTGCAAGTTCAGTCATGATCTTTCTAACTTCTAATTCTGATTTGTGTTTAGGTAGGTTTAATTCACCTTTAAATCTAACACTTTCAGGAATACAGTCAAATAAATCTTCTTCAGACTTTACACCTATCTTGTCAAGCATCTCTTTTATATTTTCGGGAGTTTGACTAAGATATGGATACATATTAGTCCTCCTTAGCGAATTCAGCGTATTTTTCGTCGTCCATTAAATCGTCTAATTCAGATGGATCGCTCATTTCAATCTTGAATATCCAAGCATCATAAGGTCCTTCGTTGATTAGAGCTGGCTCATCATCAAGAGCTTCGTTAACTTCAACGATCTTTCCGCTAGCTGCTGTGAAAACTTCTGAAGCTGCTTTAACAGATTCAACTGATGCTACTGCGTCGCCTTTTGAAAATTCATCATCAATTTCAGGTAGTTCAACATAAACTATGTCGCCTAAGTTGTGTTGTGCATAGTCAGCTAAACCAACAGTAGCAACGTTTCCGTCAACCTTAACCCATTCATGATCTTCTGTGTAAAGTAATCCTTTTTTAATTTCCATAATAATTTCCTCCTGTGATTTTATATTTATTTTTTAACTTCTTTTAAGAATTTTCTGCTAATTTGTTTAGCTTTTTGAGCTTTTCCTCTGATTATAACATCAAATTCTGCGCCCATTTCCTTGTAGGATGCATCGATTAAAGCGTTACCGATCTTTTTACCAAGTGTTGGTGATAGATATCCAGTTGTAACGTAGCCAATCTTCTTGCCATCTTTTTCAATTTCATATCCTTCTCTTGGTATAGCTTTGTCAATCATTTCAAAGCCAACAAGTATTCTCTTGTTATCAGCTTTGATCTTCTTAAGAGCTTCTTTACCAATAAAGTCAGCTTCTTGATCAAGTTTTACAAAGAAGTTTAATCCTCCTTCTACTGGTGAAACATCTTGTGATATTTCATGACCGTATAATGGTAGCATTGCTTCGAATCTAAGTGTATCTCTACATCCTAGTCCGCATGGTTCGATTCCGAACTCTTCGCCAGCTTTTAATACTTCCTTGTAAAGATGTACTATTGAATCATTGTCAGTGTAAATTTCAAATCCGTCTTCGCCAGTATAACCTGTTCTTGAAATTAATACTTTTTTACCAGCTAGCTCAAATCCATCAACAAAGTGGAAGAACTTTATTGTGTCTAAATCTACATCTGTTAATTTTTGTACAGCTTTTTGCGCAAGTGGTCCTTGAACAGCTATTTGAGATGTTTGATCTGAAACGTTTTCAACCTTAACATCAAAGTTTTTAGCTTGTTTTGTAATCCATTCAAAGTCTTTTTCAACGTTTGCTGCGTTGATTACTAAGAAGAACTTTTCTTGGTTATATCTGTAAACTAGTAAGTCGTCTACAGCACCACCATTGTCGTAACACATAATGTTGTATTGTACTTGACCATCTTCAATAGCGTGTAAGTCATTAGTAATTAGATGATTTACAAAATCAAATGCATCCTTACCTGTAACCCAAACTTCACCCATGTGAGATACATCAAATACCCCAAGTTTTTGTCTTACGGCATTGTGTTCTTCGATTAAACCTGCGTATTGAACTGGTAGTAACCAGCCAGCATAATTTACGATTTTGCCACCTAGTCTTACGTGTTCATCGTATAAAGCAGTTTTTTTGCCTTCCATTTTTTATCCTCCTTAATCTACTATTATAACATACAATATTTTTATTATTACAAGGAATATTACGTCTCATGCTAAAGCTAATAACATAATATAAGGCCTCCATGTAAAACAATATTGTTAATTATTGAAACTAATGAAGATATCCCCTAAAAAACACTTTACTATGTTCTCTAGACAAACCTTCATCATTATTATACCATATAAATTTAATTTTTACCATTATTTTCAAATTTTCTTTATTTATTTTCAAAAAATTTTAATTATTTCTAAATAAACACAAAAATATTATAATTTTAAAAAGTTTTGATTAAATAATTAGTAATTTAGATAAAATATTTATAGTATCTAGTTCAATTTTTTATTTAAATTTAAGTAGACGCACATAAAAAGACCTCGCATTTGCAAGGTCTTTCGTAATATATAGTAATATAACTATCTCTTTGAGAATTGTGAACTCTTTCTAGCTTTCTTGAATCCGTATTTCTTTCTTTCTTTCATACGTGGATCTCTAGTTAAGAATCCTGCTTTCTTTAAGATTGATCTGTATTCAGGATCAACTTCTAGTAAAGCTCTTGATAAGCCGTGTCTTATAGCTCCAGCTTGTCCTGTAAATCCGCCACCGTTTACTAAAACGTATACATCAAATTTACCAAGTGTATCTGTTAAGTTAAGAGGTTCACGAACAATGTTTTTTAACAATTCTTCTTTTAAATATTGATCAATATCTCTGTGGTTGATAGTAAATTTACCATCTCCAGGCACTAATCTTACTCTTGCTACTGAAGATTTTCTTCTGCCTGTTCCTTGAATAAGTTTTTCCATCTATTCGTCCTCCTTCCTAAAAATCATACTTTTCTGGCTTTTGAGCTTCGTGGTTATGTTCTGGGCCAGCATATACTTTTAATTTTCTAAACATTTGTCTTCCTAATCTGTTCTTTGGAAGCATACCTTTAACAGCTAATCTGATAGCCATCTCTGGATTGTTTTGCATCATATCTTGGTAACTGATTTCTCTAAGTCCTCCAGGATAACCTGTGTGATAATAGTGTTTCTTTTGTATTAATTTCTTTCCTGTTAATTTCACCTTATCAGCGTTTACGATGATAACGAAATCACCTGTGTCTACGTGTGGTGTAAAAGTTGCTTTGTGTTTTCCTCTTAAGATCTTAGCAACTTCGCTTGCTAGTCTACCTAGGACTTTGCCTTCAGCGTCTATAAGTAACCATTTTCTCTCAATATTTTGAGCATTGGCCATAAATGAACTCATTTTCTTCCTCCTTTAAAAACATTGTTTTTAAAAAAGTTTCCGGGTCTTTTTTAAAACACTAACAAGTATTTTAATACAAATTTATATAATTGTCAAGTATTTTCATTGATTTTTTATAAATTTTTACTTAATTCTTCAATTTTATCAACTATTGATGAAATATATTCTATAGTCTTCTTTAGTGAATCTGTATTTGTTATATCTACGCCTGAAAGTTTTGCCCATTCTACAGGATTGTATATACCGCCTTGTCTTATTGCGTTTAGCCAGTCTTTAACAGCTTTCTCATCGCCTTCAAGTATTTTTCTTGAAACGTTTGTAGCTATTGATAAACCAGCTGAGTATGTGTACGAATAAAGTCCTGAGTAGTAGTGAGGCTGTCTCATCCAAGTCATTTCACAGCCATCGTTTAATTCGACTTCACCTTGCCAGAACTCTTCAAGTGTTTCCTTAAATAATCTATTTAGTGTATCTGCATCTAAATTTTGTCCCTCATCAACTAAGTTATATGCCTTTCTTTGGAAATATGCTTCTAGGAAGTGTGTAACAAAATTATGATAATATGTTTTAGCAATGATCGAGAAATAAATCCATCTAAGCATTCTTGGATCATCTGTCTTTTTCATAAGGTAATTTGCAAGCATCATCTCATTCATTGTCGATGGTGACTCTGCATAGAACATAGCTGTGTTAGCATCAAAGTATGATTGATACTTTTGTGATAACATAAAGTTTCCAGCATGACCAAGTTCATGAATCATCGTAAATACGCTGTCCATCTTGCCTGTCCATGTCATTAGTATATATGATGGGAAACCAGCTGGTGTTGCGCAGTACGCTCCGGTGTATTTACCTTTGTTTTCAACGTAGTCGATATTTTTGCCTTCTAAAACTTTTTTGATTTGTTCTAGATATTCATCACCCAATACATTTAATGCGCTATAGATATAATCTTTTGCTCCATCAAGTGTTATCTCTGGATCAAATTCTGGATCTATATTTGCTTTTAAATCATAATAATTTATCTTTTCTAGTCCTAGTCCTTCTTTTAAAGTTCTTGCAAACTTTCTCATAACTGGTGAAAGCTCTTTCATAATTGTATCAAGATGATTTTCATAAATATCTCTAGGAACTTCTTGATTAGCAAGTAAATAATCTGTTACGCTCTCGTAGCCTCTTAGCTTTGAAATGATTTTATCTTTTTGCATGTTTAAGTTAAATGCTGCGGCTGTGCTATTGACAGTCTTTGATAAATCTTTATAGAAGTGCTTGAATGATTCTCTTCTTAAATCTTTATCTTCATCGTATTCATATTTTTCTTCAAATAAAGCGTATGAGTTATTATATTTTTTACCATTGACCTCAAATTGTTCAAATGTCAAGTCTTGAAGCTTGATTGTGTTATATAATTGCTCTGGAGCCATTGTTAATGGTGTAAAAGCTTGTATAACTTTTTCTTCCGCATCACTTAAATAAGTTTTCTTCTTTAATATAACGCTATGGAAATATGCTTTTAATCCATCTACCTTCTCTAGCTTTTCAAGCATTGGAATATCAAGCTTTGCTATCTCAAGTTCTACGAATAATGTGTTTTCATCAAGCTTGTTATACATGTTTAGTAGCTCGTAAAAGAACGCTAACTCAGATGAATTTGTTAAGTCAACGTCTTTATTAAGATATGCATAATCAATAACTAAAGAAAATCTTTCTATTAGTTTTTCATATTCTTTAAAAGCTTTAACTATTGTGTCAAATTCATTTAATTTGCCTTCATAATTTTCTTTTAATTTTAATGATGCTTCTAAAACAGTATCTGCCTCTTTTTTAGCATCTTCCTTTGATTTAAATATAGCTGATGTGTCCCATGTTAGGCTCTTATCAACTTCGCTTCTGTTTAGTATTGTCATAAATCTCTCCTATTATTTTAATTCTGATGTGCAGTTAGGGCATCTTGTTGCGCTTATGTCTATAGTTGATTTGCAATAAGGGCATTCCTTTGTTGTAGGTGCTGCTTCTGGTTCAGGCTTCTTAGTAAGTGATCTAGCCTTGTTTACAGCCTTAACCATTAAAAATATTACAAAAGCTATAATTAAGAAGTTTATTACTTGTGTAATAAATAAACCGTAATTTAGTGTAGCTGCCCCAGCTTCTTGTGCTTGTGCAAGTGTTGCGTATTGACCGCCATCTAGTGTAAGGAAATAATTGCTCATGTCTGTGCCACCAAGTATAAGTCCTATAAGTGGCATAATTACGTCATTAACAAGTGAGCTAACAATCTTTCCGAAAGCTCCACCAATGATAACACCTACTGCTAGGTCCATAACATTACCCTTTGAAATGAATTCTTTGAATTCTTTTAACATTTTTTTCTCCCCCTGTTTTAAAATTTTTTAATCTATATCCACATCTAATTGAATGTGTTCAATATGATTTTTGTCGAGTAGCTCTAAAGCGTACTCGTCTACTCTGTATGCATTTGAGTAATAAATTTTGCTTATGCCTGCTTGTATCAAGGCTTTAGTGCAGTTTAGGCATGGGAAATGAGTTACATAACACACACATCCATCGACCTTGATGCCTTCTTTTGCACAATATAAAAGTGCATTCATCTCAGCATGTATAGTCGCTATGCAGTGACCGTCCCTCATTGTGTGGCCTATCTCAGAGCAATGCGGATTGCCCTTGATGCTGCCATTGTAACCGCTTGAGACTATTCTGTTATCCTTATTAACTAATAAACAGCCAACGAACGCTCTATCACAGGTAGATCTTTTAGCTATCATGTGAGCGATTGACATGAAATACTCTTGCCACGAGCTTCTTGTATCTGCCATTAAATCACTTCCTCTTCATTAAAAATTTTTCCTTCGTAAATTTCTCCAGTTGCTGCGTCAATGCTAATTATATCACCAGTTTTAATACTGTTCATCGCGTCGCCCGCTCCAACAACTGTTGCTAGATGATAATTTATGCCAACTATTGCGCCTTGACTTGTTAAACCGCCTTCGACTGTAATTATACCTGATGACTTTTGTATAAATGGTAGCATATCCTTATATACCCCTATCGTTACTATTATATCGCCATCTGAAAAGTTTTCTTCTAAGTCCTTAGCATTTTTTGCAACACAAGCTCTTGCACTTATCTTGTGCTTGCCTATGCCCATGCCTTTACACAATATCTTTCCAACTGTCTTTACCATCATAATGTTTGTTGAACCAGTCTTTCCAAGCGGCATGCCAGCCGTCAATATGACTAGTTCTCCCTCCTTTACAAATTTTATATTCTTTAATATATTTACTGCTTCATAAAATAATTCATCTATGCTTGAAGCAAGTTTTGCTCTGATTGGGTAGACGCCCCACTCGATTGATAATTGTCTTCTGACTTTTTCGTTTGTAGTAGCTGCGATGATTGGTGATTTGGGCTTAAATTTTGAAATATTTCTTGCTGTAAGCCCTGATGATGTTGCGGCTATAATCACTTTTGCGTTTAAATCATAGGCTGCTTCTCTAGTCGCTTTAGCGATGGAGTTTGTGATGTTGATCTCGTGTTCATCTTTTTTGCTATCTACTAAAATTTTATAATCAAGGCTATCTTCAATCTTTAGCGCAATTTTTCTCATCATCTCACATGCTTTAACTGGATAAGCACCTGCTGCCGTCTCGCCTGAGAGCATTATCGCGCTCGAACCATCTAATATAGCGTTGGCAACGTCAGTTACCTCTGCTCTTGTTGGTCTTGGGTTTCTAATCATTGAGTCAAGCATCTGTGTCGCTGTGATAACGAATTTGCCTTTAAGATTGCATTTTCTAATTATATCTTTTTGCACTAAAGGTATATCCTCTTCATCAAGCTCAACGCCCATATCGCCTCTAGCTACCATGATTCCATCAGATACTTCGATTATTTCGTCAATATTTTGAACACCTTCAAGATTTTCTATCTTTGAAATTATTTTAATGTATTCTCCGCCATTGCTCTCAAGAACTTTTCTTATCTCTAAAACATCTTTTGCGCTTCTAATAAATGAAGCAGCAATGAAGTCTACATCATTTTCAATACCAAAGATTAAATCCTCTATATCTTTTTCTGTAAGCGTTGGTAAATTTACTTTAACTGAAGGAAGATTAACTCCTTTTCTATCGCTTAGCTCGCCCGAGTTAACAGCCCTCATATAAACATTGTTCTCATCGACTGATTTTACAGTGAACTCAACAAGGCCGTCGTCAATAAGTACTCTGTCATTTGCTTTCAAATCTTTGGCAATGTCTTTGTATGTGACAGAAACCTTTGTATCATCGCCCTCTATGTCCTCGCTCGTTAAAATAAAATCTTGTCCTTGCTCTATCCTAATCATGCCATCTTTAAAAGTTTTTATCCTTATCTCAGGACCCTTTGTGTCAAGCATAATGCCAATCGGTTCATCTAAGTCATCTCTAAGCTTTTTTATAATCTCTATCCTTTTTTTATGCTCTTGATGAGTGCCATGTGAAAAATTTAGTCTAGCCACATTCATGCCCTCATTTACAAGTGCTTTTAAGACTTCATAAGTATCAGAGCTTGGTCCAATTGTACAAACTATCTTAGTTTTTTTCATATTTTCTCCTAAATTGATAATATATCAACCATCTTTAATAAATTTTTGTTAAATTCTTTTTTTGCTTCAAGTGCTTCATCTATATCTAATTCTATAATCTTGCCATTTTTATATCCTAAAACTAGTCCTGACTTGCCACTTATTAATAAATTCACAGCGTCATAACCAAAGTCACTTGCTAGTATCCTATCTTGAACTGTTGGTACACCGCCTCTTTGAACATAACCAAGAACAGTAACGCGAGTCTCTATGCCTCCCTTTTCTTCGATAATCTTTTCAAGCTCGTAAGCATCAAGTGCCCCTTCAGCCGCTACAATTATATGGTGTTTTTTGCCTCTCTTCTTACCATTTTTGATCTTATTAATAATAGCATCTATATCTAATTTTACTTCTGGTACAACGATTGATTCAGCACCGCCAGCTATACCTGAGTATAGAGCGATATCGCCGCAATTCCTACCCATTACTTGAAGCACTATTGCCCTGCCGTGCGACTCGGACGTATCTCTTAATTTACTTATAGCAGAAACAGCCGTCTCAACCGCAGTCAAAAAGCCGATAGTGTAGTCAGTATAGCCAAGATCGTTATCTATAGTGCACGGAATGCCTATAACTTTAATGCCTCTTTTAGCTAGCTCCCTAGCTCCTCTAAACGTTCCGTCGCCGCCAAGAACCACTATGGCTTCTATTTTAAATTTTTTAATCACATCAAGAGCCTGAGTCATGCCTTCTTCAGTCATGAATTCTTCGCTTCTAGCAGTTCTAAGTATAGTTCCGCCTCTATGAATAATGTCGGCAACGCTTGATAAGGTCATTGTTTCAATGTCGCCTTTAATAAGACCGTTGTATCCTTCTTTTATTGCTAGAACCTTTAAATCATTATATATAGCAGTTCTCACAACTGATCTTATTACGGCATTCATGCCAGGTGCATCGCCACCACTTGTTAGTATAGCAATAGTCTTCATTCTTCCTCCTATTTTATAACTATATCATCTTCGTCTAAATACATTTTTAAATCTTCGTATAGCTTTTCATTGTCTATGTCAATGGCTGTGCTATCGTTTGATTCAATACTTGATTTTGTCTCTTCAAAGTAGACAACAACCGGATTGTCTCCCTTATATTTCTTTAATGTATCTAAAATATTTTTCTTTTCATCTTCGCCTAAATCTTTTTTTATTCTTAAATAAAGAGTTTCTTTTCTTTTTTCAAGTTTTTTCACTCTATCAGCAATGATGTTTATCTCGTCATTGGCACTTATTTGCAGTCTTCCCTTGACTACGACATTTTCCCCTTCTTTAATAAGATTTCTATAATTTTCGTAAATTCTTGGGAATATAACTACTCTTATGCTATCATAAAGGTCTTCAAGCTCAATAAATGCCATCATTTGATTGTTTTTAGTAACTTTCTTTGTGACAGATGAAATCATTCCTGCATAAGAAATTAGCATATTATCTCTAAGGTCTGTATCTGTCTCGTCAAGAACCTTTTCTTTCATCTCAATAGAAGAAAAATCGCTACTTGCCCTAAGCTCTTCTGTAAATTCTTCAAGTGGATGGCCTGAGAAATATATACCCGTCATCTCTTTTTCTCCATCGAGAAGCATAAATTTCGATAGCTCTGTTGCATAAGGTATTTTGTAACCGACATTTGAAGATGTATCTTCGCCAAGGCCGAATAAGCCCATCTGTCCCTGAGCATTGTTCTTAGCGTCCTTCTGTATACTCTTTAAAATGTAGTCGTATGAGCCAAGCATTTGACTTCTATTGAGTCCTAAAGAATCAAGTGCTCCAGCCATAATCAATGACTCAACTGACTTTTTATTCATGGCAGTTTTGTCTACAGCGTTTGTCTTTGTTAAAAAATCTTCAAATGATGTGAAGCCATCAATTTTGCCTCTTGCCTTAAGTATCGAGTCTATAACGTTTGTGCCAACATTTTTAATTGCTGAAAGGCCAAACCTTACGCTATCATCCTCTGTTGTGAATTTTCTAAATGATTTATTTATATCTGGTCGTAAAACTTCTATGCCAAGTCTTTTACACTCTTCAAGGTACTTTATAACATCTGTTGTATTGCCCATAACTGAGCTAAGTAGGCTCGCCATATATTCTTTTGGATAATAATATTTTAGATAAGCAGTTCTATAAGCAACGACTGAATAAGCCGCCGAATGAGATTTGTTAAAAGCGTAATTAGCAAAATCAAGCATGTAGTCAAAAATCTTGTTAGCTACATCTTCTTTAATTCCATTTCTCACAGCACCTTTGATTATAACCTCATCTCCATCATCCTTACCATAGATAAAGTTTTTTCTCTCTTGCTCCAAGACCTTCATCTTTTTCTTGCTCATGGCTCTTCTAACTATGTCAGCGCCGCCAAGTGAGTATCCAGCAAGGTTTCTAAATATCCTCATTACCTGCTCTTGATATACGATGCAGCCATATGTTTCTTTCAAAATAGGCTCAAGATGTGGATCAAGATATGTTATCTTCGATGGATCGTGCCTTGACTCAACAAACTTCGGTATTGATTGCATAGGTCCTGGTCTGAATAATGAGTTGGCAGCGATTAAATCCTCAAACTTTTGTGCTTTAAGCTCTTTTAAGAACCTTCTCATGCCTACCGATTCAAATTGAAATACTCCAATAGTTTCTGCATTTGTAAATAAATTCATTACATTTTTGTCATCGTATTCCATGTGTTCAAAATCAACTTTAGTAGCATAATTTTTCTCTATCATATCAAGAGCGTCTTGAATCACGGTTAAGTTTCTTAGTCCAAGGAAGTCCATCTTCAAAAAGCCTAATTCTTCAAGCTCCGTCATTGTGAATTGAGTTGATATTGATTCTTTATTTTTAACCAATGGCAAATGATTTGTAATTGTTTCTTCTGTAATCAAAATACCAGCTGCGTGAGTACCGATGTTTCTTGGAAGACCCTCTAATTGCCTTGATATATCGATAATTTTTTTTGCTTCTTCATCTTCATCGTAGGCTTTTTTAAATTCTGGATTTCTCTCTAGTGCTTTGTCGATGGTGATGTCTAAGTCCCTTGGAACCATCTTAGCAAGTGTATCCGCTTTATTAAGTGGCACATCTAAAGCTCTAGCAACGTCACGAATAACAGCTCTTGCGGCAAGTGTACCAAAGGTAATTATCTGGCTAACTTTATCCTCACCATATTTATTAATAACATAATCAATTACTTCAGATCTTCTTTCGTAGCTAAAGTCAACGTCTATATCGGGCATTGAAACCCTCTCTGGATTTAAAAATCTTTCAAAAAGTAAATCATACTTTAGTGGATCAACATCAACAATGCCTAATGCGTATGAAATAACACTTCCTGCAGCCGAGCCTCTTCCGGGTCCAACTGGTATGCCATTTTCTTTAGCATACGTAATAAAGTCTCTAACTACTAGAAAATAGTCAACATAGCCCATAGAGTTTATAATGTTAAACTCTGTCTCCATCCTATTTTTAATATCGTGACTCACTTCGCCATATCTCTTTACTAGACCTTCTTCGCAAAGTCTGTGTAAATACTCAGCGTGAGTGATGTCCTCATCTATCTCAAAATTTGGCAAATGTTTTTGATGAAATTCAATTTCTATATTGCATCTATCTTTTATAATTTCTGTATTTTTTATCGCCTCAGGCACATAAGAGAATAATTTTTCCATCTCCTCAGGGCTTTTTACATAAAACTCTTCGCTTGGAAAGCGCATTCTGTTCTCATCGTCAATTTTAGAAAGAGTTTGTATACATAAAAGCACGTCATGAACCTTGGCGTCCTCTTTTTTTAAGTAATGACAATCGTTTGTTGCAACTAAGCCAATATTTAATTCCTTTGACAGTTCAATCAAATAATTATTCACATAAGCTTGCTCTTTTATGCCATGATCTTGAAGCTCTAAGAAAAAATTATTTTCTCCAAATATATCCTTATATCTAAGAGCCGCTTTTTTTGCTCCATCCATGTTTTGGTCAAGTATCATCTTTTGTACTTCTCCACCTAAACATGCTGAAAGTGCAATAAGTCCTTCGCTGTGCTCATAAAGATATTTAAAATCAGTTCTAGGTTTATAATAGTAACCATTGATAGAGGCGTCTGAAACTATCTTTATAAGATTTTTGTATCCTATTTCATTTTCACAAAGAAGTATCAAGTGATAATAAGGTGTTTCCTTGTCTTTAACAAGTTTATCATCACAAACATAGACCTCGCAACCAATGATTGGCTTGATGCCCTTTGACTTTGCTTCTTTATAAAATTTGATTACGCCATACATATTGCCATGGTCAGTTATGGCACATGCATCCATACCAAGCTCTTTTACCCTATCAAGAAGCTCACTTATCTTGTTAGAGCCGTCAAGCAAGGAGTATTCAGTATGTAAGTGTAAATGCGTAAAACTCATAAAATCACCTCTATTATTTATTATACCATATATTTTATAAATTTAATATTTTTATTCTTGTAATTTTTCTTTCTTTTATGTATAATATTTATTAATTGGGTATATAACAATATAGGAGGGATAATATGAATAACAATTATGAAGATAATAATTTCAATGAACAAGAAGTTTTAAGTGAAGAAGAAATAAAACAAAGACAAGAAAGAAAAAGAGCTAAAGGTCAATACTATGATTACAACAGAAACGACTATAACTATGACTATAAGAATAATGCTGGATATGACAGTGGTACTAACAAGGGCATGACATCCTTAGTTCTTGGTGTTATATCATTGTTTTGTATTTTCTTAGGTCAAGCATCTTTTATAGGAACTATACTTGCCATAGTCGGCTTGATTATGGGTGTTGACGCAAGAAACAAAGGTGACAGAACATATGCAAAGACAGGCATAATACTTAATACTATAGGTATTGCAGCTACTTTATTAGTTACAGTTGCCTGCATAGCTTGTATTTCATGCATTGGCTGTTCACTTATGAATTATATGTGGTAGACTATGAAACCATTTTACACAATATTTGGAATAAGACTTGCTAGTTACGGCTCGCTTATAGCTCTTGGCATCGTTGTGGCAAGCCTTGTTTATTGGTATAGAAAAAAAGAATATCCAGCAGATAAAGAAACTATTTTTTATTCAATTGTCTATGGTATGATAGGAGGCTTCATAGGAGCTAAGCTTCTCTATCTGATTACAGACTTTAACTTTGTTATAGAAAGTTTTAAGAATTCAAAAGATATATTTACAACACTTAAAAATGTACTAGCTGGCGGCTATGTTTTTTATGGCGGTATCATAGGAGCTCTCATAGCTTTATATATTTACGCTAAAAAATACAAGCTTAATTATCTAGATATAACAGACTCGATGGCTCCAGAAGTACCACTTGCTCATGCATTTGGCAGAATCGGCTGCTTTATGGCTGGTTGCTGCTACGGAATGCCATGGGATAGAAAATTTTGCGTGATATTTCCAAAGGAAAGCGTTGGGCTAAGCGGCGTAAAGCTCTTCCCTGTTCAATTATTAAGCTCTTTAGGCAACGTGATAATATTTATAATATTATTTATTTACTCAAAAAAAGACAGATCAAAGGGTAAAGTTACAGGTCTTTATATGATGCTTTATGGCGTAGGAAGATTTTTAGTTGAATTTTTAAGATACGATGACGTAAGAGGACACTTCTTATTCTTCTCAACATCACAATGGATATCGATAATACTCGTTCCATTAGGCTTTGTGCTATACAAAAAAGGTGAAAACTTATGCAAAAAAATGCAAAAATAAAAGAGATAATGCTCTTTCAAAACATTGACTACAAAGGTCTTGAGGAGCACCTTAATAATTTAAGAAAAGAAGGATACAAGATTAAAGGTATTAAAAAAGCATCGATTAGCTTAGAAAAAGCTGTCGATGCTAATAATTTTGATTATTTTTGTGAAAGCTATCCATTTACAAAGTCTAGAAAGAATAAATTTGGCGCCTTCTCCACTCATCTTTATGATATGGAGAGCGCTGGATTTAAATTCGTCTGTGGCTTTAAAGATATAAACATATTTGAAAATCACAATGCTAGCAAAAAAGCAATAAATGACGCTGATGAGAGTAGCTGGAAGAACATCTCAAACATAAGATTCTTCTCAATATCTGTTTTTATATCATTATTCATGATATTTTTAGCGAGCAGCATATTTTTATTTTGGCCAAACATTGACAAGTTTATAAATCTAAAACAGTTCATGTTTATGGTCTTCATACCGCTAATATTCTTAACTTTGTCAATTATGTACTTAAGAAGAATCATCTATTTTTACTCAAAAAGCTTACGTAAAAAATTTAACAGCGATAAAGCTTTTAAATTCGGTAGAGTTTTGATGATTATCCTAATCGCGCTTATAATACTTATGGGGCTTTCTTATGTGGGACTTGATATTTACAATTATTCAGTGGGAAACATTACTTTAATCAAGTTATTCTCGTCATACTTTTTCCTAATCGGCTCAGCCCTAACATTTTTATTGTATAAATTACTTATTGAGAAAGTTTTTGATAAATTTTTCCCAAGATTTTTATTCATTGCAATATCTTTGTTTATGGTAACATATTTACAGACAAAACTTTTAGATATGCCCATAAACAACGCTATGGATCAAGAAATATTTGAAGTTGATAGCAATATTAGCAAACACTCTTATTACAATAACAATAAATTCATTAGCAAAAACTTTTTTATAGACAAGTATACAAAAAACTATAGCTACACTACCGATAAGAACAATATCGGTGAGGTCTTAACTATGACTAGCGAACACTACCACGGCAAAAAAACTCAGATACTTGACTATATCTACAAAGTTATTAAAGATAGAAACATTTTTAATAATCAAGGCGAGATCGAATATTTAAATTTTGATGAATTCGATGATGAATATATAGAATCATATATCGCGAGTGTACATCACATATCTACTCTTGTATTTAGATTTAAAGATGATATCTACCTTGTTGATGGTAATTTCAGAAAGACTAACGAAAAGGTTATTGATGAAGCAGTTCAGTCCATTTTAAAAGATAGAGAAAATAAATAAATTAAAGGCAGAGCTTAGTACTCTGCCTTATCTTATGTAAAATGCCTCACAGGAATGTTATGAGGCATTTTTAATTATTAAAATTTTAATTAAACTTCAAATTTAACTTTTCTAACTCTAAAAGCTTCTACTATAGCTGTAAGAATGAAGTACACTAAGAATATTTCGATAGTGTTCTTTAGTATTCTTGCTGTCATTAGTGCTACTAGTGCTTTTCCCATATATATGTGTAAAAGCGCTGAATTACAGATAATGTTAATAAATATTGCTCTGAATAAACTTGTTGATATAATTACTTTATTTTGTAGTTTTCTGTCATTAAGCATAGCTGAGAAACCTTCGCCATTTGATAATTTCCAAAGAATAAATCCTGGGAACCATCCTAAAAGACCTTCTAATATTGTAAAGAAGACGTTAAAACCAAATTGGCTTGGTGATAGCATAAATTTAATAACGTCCGAAACTATACCCATCATGAAACCATAATAAGGTCCTAAAACCATACCACCAAACATTAGTGGATATCCTCCAAACGAGAAAACTAATCCAGTAGCAATTTTAATCTTCAAAAATTTAGACATTAAAATTGTTAATGTAACGAACAATGCACTTAGAACTAATTTCTTAGTCGTAAATCTTCCTTTTTGCATAAAAAAATCCTCCTAAAATAAAATTCCAGAGGCTGTTCTAAATAATATAATATTTATACAGCGGAAGCGAAGAAATACCGCGGCTCAATGCCATTCGTTTAAAAGCTACATCCCATCTTTTAACACTAGCGCATTTCCTCTACTCTGTAATTCATATTATATCATTATTATTTATAATTTACAAGTCTTTTATAAATATTTTTTATAATTAAAGAAATATTTCCTTTAATCCATCTTCATCTTGGTATAAACCTATGCGTTCAAGGTCAATATCAAGTTCATCCATATTTATATTTGTATAATTATTTAGTATATCAAAGATAAGTGCTGGCTTTAATGAGCCATTCTCACTAATTTTGATGTATGCATATATAGCATCATCTTTAAGCTCTAAGCGCTTAAGATACTCTTTTGCATTTTCTTTAACAAAAATTCTTCTTTTACCTTTTTTTCTCTTTCTCTCAATTTCAACTATATCCATGGAGTTGATTTTATCAAGTTCTTTAGCTATATCGACGTCTTTATTTTTATCAAAAAATGTATTTAATAATTTAAAAGCATATACAACTGATTTCACTTTATTTGATATGGACTCATCGTCATCATACATTGCTTCAATAATCTTGATTCCAGCTGGTAGTCTCTCATTCATCTTTATCAAAAAATCTTTTAAATCAATCCTTGAATTAAGATAAATCTCCATGTACTCGCTGTTAGACTCAATTCCAAGTGGCAATGGATATGCTATAGACATCCTTGGATGCGGATTGAAGCCTTCTGAGAATTTTACGTCAACCTTATTTTGAAAAAGTGTTCTTTGAAATAAATCTACAAGGTCTAAGTGTGATATGAATTTTAAGTATCCGAGTTTTGTAAATTTACACAAAATTTTCATGCTTACCCCTCATTTCACAATTCTTTATACCACAAGCGTTACAAGAAATTCTACAGTCCTTTGTAGTTTCTGCCTTAATTGATTTTTCGTACTCTCTTTTCAAAAATTCTTTGCTAACGCCAACATCAATTATATCCCAAGGCAAAACTTCATCAAAAGATCTCTCACGTCTCGCATAAAAGTCTGGATCAAGATTATATTTTTTAAATGCATTTAAATAATTTTCATAAATAAATTCGTTGTCTACTTTTTCAGCTTTTTTCTCTTCTTTATACGCATAAATAAGTGCATCTGATAATTTTCTATCGCCCCTTGCTAAAACTGCTTCGATGTAGCTAAGCTCTGGATCGTGATAATTATACTCGACCTTTTTATCTTTAATAATTGAGCGAAGTATGCCAATCTTTTCATAAAATTCATCTATGCTGTCTTGCTTAAACCATTGGAATGGTGTAAATGGCTTCGGTACAAAGCATGATGTGCTCACAACAAGCCTAAAATCACCCTTAATATCTTCCCTATCTCTCTTGAAGAATAGGTCTCTAACTAAATAAGCCAGTTCTTTTATACCTCTAATGTCTTCTTCCGTCTCAGTTGGAAGGCCTATCATGAAATATAGTTTTATCTTGGACCAGCCTTCACCAAAAACATAAGTCATTACATCAACTAAATTTTCTTCAGTAACATTTTTATTTATAACGTCTCTAAGCCTTTGACTGCCTGCCTCAGGAGCAAATGTTAAAGAAGACTTTCTTACGTCTGAAAGGTCTTTTAAAACATCTATGCTCGGCGAATCCAGTCTTAAGGATGGCAGCGAGACACTTACATTATTTTTCACAAAATACTCTTTCATCTCACCCGCTACTTCTCTAAGATTAGTGTAATCACAAGTACTTAGCGAAAATAAACTAACATCGTCGTAGCCAGTATTATCTATCATAGTTTTTGCAATATTTTTAATATTTTCTTCAGATTTTTCTCTGATAGGTCTGTAAAGCATGCCTGCTTGGCAGAATCTGCATCCCTTTGTGCATCCTCTAAATATCTCGACTACAGCTCTTTTATGAACCACGTCGATGTATGGAACTATCATTCGATCGATTTGGAACATCTTGTCAACGCTTGAGATATAATTTCTTTTCACTCTGTCTTTACAATTTGGATTTAATTTTTCATAATTTTTTATAGTTCCATCTTCATTGTAATGGGGTTTATAGAATTTTGGCACATAAAAGCCATCTTCTTTAGCAAGCGTTTCAAGAAATTCATCTTTGCTTTGATTTTTTTCTTTTTTAATCTTTAAAAGCTCCAAGAATCTTAGCATCATCTCTTCGCCTTCACCTATTTGAAATACATCAATAATTTCAGCAATTGGTTCAGGGTTAACTGCACAAGGTCCTCCAGCTACTATGATTGGATCACTTTCTTTTCTATCTATGCTCTTTAATTCTAAATTAGCTAAATCTAGCATTCTTAATATATTAGCAAAGCTCATCTCATATTGCAAAGTAAAGCCTACTGCGTCAAAATTTTTAAGCTCTTCTTTATTTTCAAGCGAAAAAAGTTCAAGCTTTTCTTCTCTCATCATTTTTTCCATATCATAATTAGGCAAAAAAGCTCTCTCACATAGATAATCCTCATTTTGATTTATCAAGAAATAAAGTATATGAAGTCCTAAATAGCTCATTGCAAGCTCATAATTATCTGGAAAACAAAAGGCAAACTTCACCTTAGTTTTTTCAAAATCTTTAACTATTGAGTTTTTCTCCATACCTATATATCTTGCGGGTTTTTCCACAAGCTTAAGTATTTTTTCTAATTTCTTTCTATTAATCAATATATTCTCCTTACTTTAAGACCTTTGTTACAAGTGGTAGGTCATTTGAAATATTTTCTTTATTCATGCCAAGGTACTCTGCTATGGCTTCTCTTACCATAGGTCCAGCATTTATACCCATGCCGCCTTGGAAAACTAAGGCGCTTACAGCTATCTCTGGTTTTTCATAAGGCGCAAAAGCTACAAACCATGAGAATGAGTCGTATGGCTTGTTTGTGTATGGATTTACACCATTCTTTTCAGCTGTACCAGTCTTACATCCTACATTGATAGGGAAATTTTGGAAAAGTGGTTTTGCCGAACCAAACTTACTTACCTTGTACATACCATTTTTAACAACATCTAATTCGCTTTTACTCTTTAAACCAATATCCTCAAATTTTCTTTCAAAATTATATACATCTTCAAGTCCATCATAAGACTTAATTGAGTCAATCAAAGTTAATTTATTGCGCTCACCGCCATTGGCAATGGTAGCAACATAGTTTGACATCTGTATTG
>ERZ1673750.800-NODE-800-length-19967-cov-4.801527_pt1 | contig 19967 bp, 16 predicted proteins | sample MGYA00580203_ERZ1673750 | MGnify/ENA primary metagenome ERZ1673750 (study PRJEB41218, sample SAMN15661763) | gut metagenome | host: Homo sapiens | place: Canada: London | collected 2015-08-20/2019-03-30 | study: EMG produced TPA metagenomics assembly of... | reverse complement strand
ATTGCAAAAAAACTGCGGCCTGTCCATCATCGACAGGCCGCAGTCCGTTTTCACCGCAACACAAAGAAAGCGGAATCGCTTCCGCTTTTGAACCTTCTGCAAATAACGCGCCTGCAAAAGGCTAATCCATTTTATGCAGGTCTTCTGGCTGGCAAATAGGATGCTCCAAAGCAGGCCGCCATCAAATCCCTTTCTTTGACGGCCGCTTTCGCGGATTGGGCATCTGCACCCTGGCCGGCCTTCCCAATTGCTCAGTGACCGACATTATATCGAACGACCAGGGCTCATTGCATACAGCGGCGGTACCGCACAGGCTTCTCACCTGTTTCACTCTTCGCCGGCTGCCGGAGAAAACAGCCGGAACATAAAATGCCATATTCTGCTTTCCTGAAAAGTATACGCGAAAATGGCTCGGGAGTCAACCACAGCGAGCAGAACCATTCACACGCAATCCCGATTGATACCCTTTCAAACAAAAAAAGCGGGCCGCCCAACACAGGCGGCCCGCCTCTGCCGCGGTAACGGTCCCGGCAGGGATAGCACATAAGAAAAATTTCTTACTACACTCCTCGTTACGTCCCGCTATCCGTGCTTATTATAACTCATAAAATGGTAATTTGCAATATTTCTTTCGATCAAAGAGAAAAATAAACACAAAGTGTTATTTCAAACCTTCTATTCCACAGATAGCTCGCCTAACCCCTGATTGCCACCCTCTCCACGTGCTTGCGCATCTTGCTCAACCGCCCTGCAAAGATCTCTTTGTACGGCCAGCGTTGCAAGCGTATCCCCCAGTTGTGTGAACACCGCTGCGGTCAATGCCAGCTCTGAATCAGATAACTTGCCGGCCATCAAAGACGCCAAAGCAGAGATAGAAGCGGTCAATTCGCATCCATTCATTTGAATCACCGTTATCATACTATGCATGGAGCTGGCAATCGTTCAAACCCTGTCTATCGTCCAACAATTGTAGGCAAAGCAATGCAATCATTACATAATCTTAAAATTCGGGTAAATATCCCAATATAAATATTTTTATATTGTGCTTTCTGTTATTTCGTGTATAATATGTATCATATCGTAATTTTTTAAAAGATTCAGCAGGCATTGAGGTGCGGGGAATCCCCTATCCGGCCCTGCACCCTGCCAATCGATCAAACGAGGTGATGGTGTGGAGCCCTGCGGAGCATGGGAAATCTGGAAGATTCGGCATCACATTGTCGATACGGTACTGATCGTTAACCTGACGCCGTTGGAAGGTATTCCCTATTCCAATGGCCGGCCTGATGAGCGCGTTTCTGTTTTTTTGGAGGAGAGCGATTTGTTGGAACGAGCGGGGATACTGCGCAATGAAGAATTGGCAGGCGTTACCCGAAGCTATCTGCGCATTCGTGGTCATACGCCATCCGCAACATAGAAGTGGCTGTTCAACCCCTCTGCTATCCGATTTCCCGTATAACCGTGCCGTTCGGATCGATAAAAACAACCTTGCCAACCGCCGCATCCTGAAACTCTGTGAGGATAACGCCGGAGATCTGCGTCATCTCAGCCTGTGTGATCTCCTTACTCTTTTCAGCATAAGTATCCTCCAGCGCCATAAAGAGCACCTGAGCCACCTTGGCGTCGTCAACAATCCGGCTATCGATATCCGCCTTGATTTTGCTCACCTTTTCCCCGGTAATATCCGCAAGCAGCTGGTAAACCGGCAGGCCGTAGCCTGCGATCCGGGCATAATTTTGCGCGTCATCCTGTGTAGTCAGGTTATAAAATAATTTTCCAATTTCTGCAACGTCGGCACTGCGAAAGCCCAGTTCTTCCGCCGCGCCGCAGAGGCCAGGGAAAAAGGCGTCCATCTGCTCTGTGTCGAAAAAGCCGGATAACATCACAGATGCAGAAGCATATTTTGTAGATTCTTCTTTTAATGTGATCTCCGCCCGTACTACACCATCCTGCCGGAACACATCCGCCTTGCCGATATGATGATACCAGCCCTTACTGGAATGCTTGCTAAGCAGCTTGGCCAAAGAAGCGGAAAGCGTTTCATCCGGCGCCTCCCATGTCACCTCAGCGGAGCTGTTAGGAACAGGGCCGCCGCTGGATTCATCGGGAGGAAGGCCATCCCTCCCGCAGGAAACAAGCGATAAAAGGAGCAGGGCGGCAACCGCCGCATAGAACAATCGTTTTTTCATTTCCATTCTCCCGCTTTGATCGTTTCGAAAAATTCATGTTTTATTATACGGGTTTCCAAAAGCTTTGTAAATATAAAACTGCAAAACCGGAGAAGGCGCCCCGCACAGCGGAAAATTGAAAAAAACAGGCCGCTGCAAAACATATAGTTTGCAGCGGCCTGTTTATAGATACGTTTTAATTAAAAAACAATTTTCAGAATGATGTGGAGAATCACCTTTGCCACGCGCACAAATACTTCCTTAAAAATGTGCTCGATCCAATCAATAACCGGCCCTTTTTCCTCCCGCAGGGCATTTTGGGCGGCGGTCAGCGCCTTTTGGGCGAAGTCTACCTTCTGCTGGTCGCCCGCCAGAATGCTGTCATCCGCGAGCACCTTTTCCGCATTGGCGAGCGCAATCCGGAAGGCCGCTACAGAAGCCTCCGTATATTTGGAGGTCTCCACTGCCTTGGCAGCGTCTACCGCGGCGGCAAGTGCCGCCTTATCCGCCAGGAGCCCATCCGGGCTGACGCGCTGAAGCATAGCGGGCAGAAGCTGGGCATAAGCGGCAAGCGTATCCTTTGCGCGGGAGCCCCACTCGTTCTCAATAAAGGTCAGGTCGTCGCGGCCCGGCACGTGCATGACCTCGCCGGATTCCGTTTCATAAGCGCCGGTGCTGCCCCACTCCGGGTGATCGGGGTCATCCGGCAGCTCCCAGTTAGCCGCCTCAAAATACACATAGGGCAGGCCGATATTTTTAAAGGAAGCATGGTCGCTCCAGTCGCCCGTCGTGGGCGTCTGAAGGGCGTTGAGCTCCGTGTCGTTGAGACGGATACCGAGCCCAAGCTCATCGGCAAGCGCTTTCGTCTGATACACACCCCAGGCCTGATCGACTTCTCCGGTTTGCTCATTCACCACGCCGCCGTAAGCATAGCGATAAGTGCCCGCCAAAACGGAATCCAGGTTAATCATCAATACGGTGTTGGCGATCTCCTCCGCGCTCATGCTGGAGGCATATGCCTTGGAGCCGCGAAGCCCCGCTTCCTCCGCGCCAAAGAAAATGAATTTGATGGTATAAGGCGTGCTGACGCTGAACATACGCTTAGCTGTTTCCAGCGTGACAGAGGTACCGGAGCCGTTGTCGTCCACGCCAGCGGTATTAACGCTGTCATAATGCGCGCCTACGATGATCTGCTTCTCAGATCGGCCGGGCTTGGTCACGATCACATTCCGGCTGTCAACCGTCGTGCCGCGGCTAGTGTAGCTGAAGGCCTGCTGTGCCACCTCATAGCCGAAGCTTTCCAGCTCGCCCGCAATATATGCGGCGGCTTTTGCCTCCTGCTCCGTACCCGCACGGCGCGCGCGCAGGTTGGCATCCAGATACTGTACATAGCTGTAAGCATCCGCTCCATAGGCGGTAGAATCGTCCGCCGCAACAGCGGTGATCCCACAGGAGAACACCGTGCACAGCATCACAAGCGCCATCAGTGCCGCAAGGAATGACTTCTTTTTCATAAAATTGCTCACCCTTTCCTTCTTCTCGCAATCTCAGCGCTGCAAAGCGCTAAAACATGTTTCTCAGTTTAGCCCTTTTTTCAGCCCGCGTCAATGGGAAAGGGAGAATTTGCATGTACAAGATCAGGGCAGCTTTCAATGAATTTTTATAATTTTTGATGAATAAATATTACTTTTTACGCTTTGACAATGCATATTATGCAATTGTTAATACAGTCAAGGTGTAACCATACTACTGATTTTCAGCGAACACATAGGTTTCTTCCCCGGAATCCGACCGGTAGCGGTAAACATCATAAAACAGCTTATCGTATTTGATCCGCCCGCCCTCTGATACAATTTTCAGGCTATACTGCGGCGGAAGCCGGTAGTATTTGACAAACACATAATCCCGTGCCTCCAGCAGGCAAAAGGCGAGCAGCATCACGCCCAATGCCGCGAACAGTGCCCGCTTCGGCCTGGCTTGAAAGGTGAAAAACACTGCGGCTGCCAGCAGCAGGATCCCAACGATGGCCCCATAGAAGGCTACAAAGGATGTATCAAACCCTAAAAAAAGCAAGGAGCCCGCCAACAACACCGCGCCCAGCGCATAAAGCAAATTCCGCCAAATGCGACGGATGCGCTTTTCCGCCGCCTCCAATGTATGAAGCACAAGCGCATCTGATTTCGCCAGCTCCTGCCCTGGCTTGATCGCTTCCCCTGAGAGCAGCTCGTTTATAGAAACCCCAAGCGCCTCGCTTAACGGCCGGAGCAGGGCAATATCCGGCAGCCCCTTGCCCGTTTCCCAGCGCGATACGGCTTTATCCGTTACGCCAAGCCGTGTGGCCAGTTCCCTCTGCGTCCATCCCTTTTCGCGGCGAAGCGCCGCAATAAAGCATCCAATTTTTTGATGATCCATTTTACAATCGCCTCCTTGCAGACAGCATACCGCAAGCTAGCGCAAAAATCACCCTATGCATCGTAGAACCGGCCGTTTTCCAGCATATATTCCCGCTGGATGGCGCCTTACTGACCAGAACGCCACCGCCTCAGCCGCAGGGAATTGAGCACCACGCACACCGAACTCAGCGACATCGCGCCCGCCGCAAGCATCGGGTTCATGAGCGGCCCGCCAAATAAATATAGTACGCCCGCCGCCACGGGGATGCCTAGCGTATTGTAGGCAAACGCCCAGAAGAGATTCTCCTGAATGATGCGCAGCGTCCGGCGGGAAAGCGCGATGGCCTGCGCCACCAGGGAAAGATCATCCCGCATCAGCACGATGTCGGCCGATTCGATTGCCACATCCGTGCCGGAGCCGACGGCGATGCCGATTTCCGCCATGGTCAAAGCGGGCGCGTCATTGATGCCGTCGCCTACCATGGCCACCGTTTTCCCCTTCTTTTGGAGCTGTTCTATCACATCCGCCTTCTCAGAGGGCAAAACATTTGCGAACACTTCGCTGATGCCAACCTGCTTTGCAATCGCCTGCGCAGTGGCCTCATGATCACCCGTGAGCATCACAACCTGCACGCCCATATCCCGGAGCTGCCCGACGGCATCTATGCTGTTTTTCTTCACGGTATCCGCTACAGCGATCACACCCGCCACACGCCCACCGCACGCTGCCAACATCGGCGTTTTCCCCTCCTGCGCAAAAAGCTTTGCCTGGGCAAGGCAGGGTTTTACGTCGATCCCGCTTTCCGCCATGAGCGCTTCATTGCCAAGGAGGATCGCTTCCCCTTCCACAACTGCGGAGATGCCACGCCCCGGCAGCGCTTCAAACTGCTGCGCATCCAAGAGCGTGATCCCCTGCTCTGCCGCATATGCAACGATCGCATCGCCCAGCGGATGCTCGCTGCCCTTCTCCGCTGAGGCGGCTATGCGCAGAAGTTTCTCCCTTTCAAAACCGGGCGCCGGGATCAGATCGATCACTTTCGGCTTGCCATTGGTAATTGTCCCAGTTTTGTCAAAGACTACTGTTGTGAGCTTATGCGCGGTTTCCAGCGCAACACCGCTTTTGATAAGAATGCCGTTTTCCGCGCCTTTCCCGGTGCCCGCCATAATGGCAGTCGGTGTGGCAAGGCCAAGCGCACAGGGGCAGGCAATCACCAACACCGCCACAAAAACCGTCAGTGCAAAAGCAACGCCTTTGCCAGCGATCAGCCAGGCGGCAGCCGCAACAATCGCGATAACAACAACGGCTGGAACAAACCATCCGGAGATTACATCCGCCAGCCGCGCGATGGGCGCTTTGGAATTCTGCGCCTGCTCAATCATGCGCACAATTTGGGAGAGCGCCGTATCCCCGCTTTTTTGATCCGTCCGTATACGGATAGATCCATTTTTGTTCACTGTGCCGCTGTAGACAAAATCACCCTCCTGTTTTTCCACAGGGATGCTCTCTCCTGTGAGCATGCTCTCATCCACAGATGTGTAGCCATTCATCACTGTGCCATCCACAGGGATATGCATGCCGGGCTTCACGATCACCGTATCGCCAAGCTCCACTTCTTCCGCTGCCACGGTAACCTCTACGCCGTCGCGCACTAAGATCGCCGTTTTGGGGGCAAGTTCCATCAAGCGGTAAATCGCCACAGAGGTTTTCGACTTGCTGCGGGATTCAAGCATCCGGCCAAGCAGGATGAAGGTGATAATAATCCCAGCGGATTCAAAATACAACTCGTGGACAGCGCCTATTTTCTCCCTCCAAACCATGACGACTGAATAAACACTATAGAGAAATGCCGCGGCAGAGCCGATCGCCACTAGCGTATCCATATTCGGGCTTCCATGCAGAACCGCCTTGATTCCTTTGCTGTAAAAGCTGCGGCCCGCATAGAGGATCGGCAGCGTCAAAATCAGCTGGCACAGCGCAAAAGCAAACGCATGGTGCATCGGATTAAGAAAGGGGGGCAGAGGCAGGCCCACCATATGGCCCATGGCGATATAGAGCAAGGGTGCTGCAAAAACGATCGCCAGAATAAAGCGGCGGCGGATGCTGTCCGTCCGTTTGGCAGTGCGTTTCTTTTCCGCCTCCACATCTCGTTTTGTCTCCACCTGCAAGGGGGTATAGCCCGCCTTCGCTATGGCGAGCTTAATATCGGCGATCCGCACCTTTGCCGGGTTAAACGAAACGGCAGCCCGATTGGTTGCTATGCTCACGCTCGCCTGCTCCACACCGTCAAGCCGTCCAATCGCCTGTTCGACCGCCCGTGAACAGGCCGCGCAGGTCATGCCGTCCACGGGCAGGATAATAGATCGGGCTGTCTGATTGGCTTTCTCTGAATCGCTCATATACAAAACCATCCTTTAAGGAACTCTATCCATGATAGAAAGGAAGTCCGCTAACATAGGAATTCCTTTGCCAAACGAAAACCCTTCCATATGATTTAGTTTAAGCGAAATTCCGTAAAAAATCCCACGATCTCTTTGTAAGAAACGGAATATAGATACGAGTTGCCTGATGCAATAGGCGAGATGCGTTTCGCTTTGCTCTTCTTCCAAAAAAAATGCCCGCTCCGACATCAGCCGGAACGGGCGCTCATTTTAATGTTTATCCAACAATTTAGCCAAGCTCCGCGAAATACTTGATCGTGCGGACCATCTGGCTCGTGTAGGAGTTCTCGTTGTCATACCAGGAAACAACCTGCACCTGATACAGGCCGTTGCCCAGCTCGGACACCATCGTCTGCGTGGAGTCGAAGAGGGAACCGTAACGGATGCCGATGATATCAGAGGAAACGATCTCATCCTCATTGTAGCCAAAGCTCTCGGAAGCGGCAGCCTTCATCGCGGCGTTGATGCCTTCCTTGGTGACGTTCTCGCCCTTGACAACAGCGGTGAGAATCGTCGTGGAGCCGGTCGGAACCGGAACGCGCTGCGCGGAGCCGATGAGCTTGCCGTTGAGCTCCGGGATAACCAGGCCAATTGCCTTGGCGGCGCCGGTGGAGTTCGGCACAATGTTAGCGGCGCCGGCACGAGCCCTGCGCAGATCGCCCTTGCGATGCGGGCCATCGAGGATCATCTGATCGCCAGTGTAGGCGTGAATGGTGGACATGATACCGCTCTGGATCGGGGCATAATCATTGAGGGCCTTCGCCATGGGCGCAAGGCAGTTTGTGGTGCAGGAAGCGGCGGAGATAATTTGATCTTCAGCCGTCAGGGTGTTTTCATTAACGCTGAAAACGATCGTTTTCAGGTCATTGCCCGCGGGAGCGGAGATGACAACCTTCTTCGCGCCTGCCTGAAGGTGGGCGGAAGCCTTATCCTTGGAGGTGAAGAAGCCTGTGCACTCAAGCACGACGTCTACGCCCAGCTCGCCCCAGGGGAGCTCAGCGGGGTTGGCATTCTTGTAAATCGTGATGACCTTGCCGTCCACCGTGATGGAATCCTCGCCCGCCTCAACAGTGTGACCGTCATAACGGCCCTGGGCGGTATCATACTTGAGAAGATGAGCAAGCATCTTCGGGCTGGTCAGGTCGTTGATCGCAACGACGTCATAGCCCTCGGCGCCGAACATCTGACGGAACGCAAGGCGGCCAATGCGGCCAAAACCATTGATTGCTACTTTTACTGACATTCTAACTACCTCCATATGATTATTACATGGACATGCGTATATATATTAACCCTTTCCGCAGAAATATGCAAGGATTTCGCTGTAAAATGAACCACTGCGGGTAAGTTTTGTTAATGCTCAACAAAATCTCAAATTGCCAAAAGAAAAAGGGTATGATATGGACGAACTTCCCGGCCAAACGAAACCAAACAAGGAGCTATCATACGTGCTTTCTTTTCTTCAAAATAGATTTGACAGGCTGGCAGCGATCCCAGTCTGCCCGGAAAATGAATCGCAGCTGCGCGAAGAAATCCACCTGCTGCTCACGCTCTCCCATCTGTGCGCCGCAAGCGCAGATCAAACGCAAAAGCAGAATCTGGCGCATTTGACGCAGGGCTGCCACAACATCCTGCGTAAGCTTGAAAACCTGATGCTTTGCCACGCGCATGTTTTCCCTTTTGAATCCTGTGCGTTCGTTTCCTTCCTCGATGATATCTGTTGCGCATGCGATCTCTTGCTCAGCGGTTGCGGCAAACGTGTTTTATTCGATGCAGATTTGCATCTGCAAGCCTTTTCATACGATCCGGGACACAGCGGCCTTTTGCCAAATGGCTACGACAAATGTGCTTTATTCCATATCGGAACGCCGGAAGCGCTTGTTGCGTGCGCTCCCGGGCCTGTGCGTACCGCGCTGTTGAACCTGATTGCAAACGCCGCCCTCCATTCGCAATCCACCACTATTCTTGTTCGCCTTTCCTGCACGCCCAGCCATATGCTCGTTACCGTGCGCAGCGCCGGAGAAACCTCTCTTTACGCGCTTCAACGGGGAACGGATACGGCCGGTTCAGGCCTGTGCGCCGTGCGCCGGTGCGCGGAGCTGCATAAAGGCACGCTCTTCTTCCAAAGTGATGAATACGGTACGGCGGCGGCGTTTGCCCTGCCGCGGGATTTGGAAGCTCCGGAGGAAGCGTATCCCCTCCCCCAACCGGATTTTGTGGAATATATCTGTGACAGGATGAGCCCGGTGTACACGGGGTTGTGCGGGCTGTGCCCATGCCCGGTGTGAAAGAAAATAAACTCAGCCGTCAACCGCTTTTAAATGGCCGTCTTCCATCAAGTAGCGAGAATTACTATATGCGGCAACCTCGTTATCATGCGTCACAACAACGATACTGATTCCGTGTTGATTTAAGCGCCGCAAAAGCTCCATGATCTGTCGTGATGTTTCGCTGTCCAAAGCACCGGTAGGTTCATCGGCTAAAATAATTTTGGGATGGTTGATCAATGCGCGGGCAATTGCCACCCGTTGCTTTTGCCCACCGGAAAGTTGATTGACATTCTTATTCATCTGGTTTTCTAAATCGACCAATCGAAGGGCCTCAACCGCTCTGCCCTGCAATTCCCTATAAGGGGTTCGATTAAAATATAAAGGCAATGTTACATTGAACAAAACGCTTTGGCTTGATATGAGAGAAAAATCCTGCATAACAAACCCTATTTTTTCATTTCGCAGCTTTGCCTTTTGCGGCTCAGTGAAACTCTTTACAGATTTTCCCTCTATCATATAATCCCCGCAATCGTAGTCATCCAGGCAGCCCATAATATGAAGCAGCGTTGATTTTCCAGACCCTGATTTTCCCTGAATCGAAATAAAATCCCCTTCCTCCACGTGGAAACTCACTTGACACAATGCCGGAAATTTTTGGCCTCCAACCGGATAGGTCTTGCTAATATTTTGAAGCTGGAGCATCATTCCACCCTCCTATAGATTTCAATCGGTGAATTCTTTCTTAATACGCTATATATCATTCCTTGCGATATGAGGATCAGGATTCCAATATAAATCATAGCGCTTATAATACTGTAAGCGTCGAACCAGACTTCCCCGAAATCCAAAATTCTTCTGGCATTCAAAAAGCTATAACCGCTTACCATCAAGATCGTTGCAATCAGGGCTGTCAGCCCAATGAGAGCGATCCCCGCCGATGTGTAAAACAATATATTTCTCCGGCTACACCCACATAAAGAATACACTGCATACTGATTAATTTTTTGAAAGGTGAGCAAAACGGACACGCTCAACAGCATAACCGTAGAGATCACCATCAAAAAGATGGGAAAGGGTAGGATTTCTTTTGCCTGCTGATGGATTTGCGCTCTAGTGGTTTCTACAATTTGAGCCATCGGTGCAGTTGAACCATATTCCGCCATTTCCTGGCGGAAAGCTTCTTTTTCCGCCTGCGTTACATCATCCTGATATCGAATAATGAAATAAGGGTCCGAAACGATGCTGTTATTTTGTTTCAATTGATCCATCAGGCTCTCTGTCACAGGCACTATAAACTGATCTCCCTGTGAAAAAAAATAGGAGGCATTTAACATATCCGCAGTCCCTGAGCTATTGAAAGCAGGCGTATAGGCATATGGTCCGAGAGAACCGCAAACCCTGACGCCAAGTTGAAAGGGCTGTTTTCCATCGATTGTCAACAAAATTTCCTCTCCTACTTTTGCCTTTGATTCCTGTGAACCCCCAATGACTGCTGGAAGCGATTGTGTACCTTCCACAGAATCCGGCATCCACTTTCCGCGCGTGACACGAAGTGGAAAGGCTGCCTGCATCGGTGCATCATACAACATGACCACATGGCGTACCTTTTTATATTCCGTTACCGCAAACTGTGCTTTTAGGACTTCGGCGACAATGCTATAAGAATCCATTTTTTCAATCAATTGCTGTGTATACGCTTCATCCAAAGAACCCGGACCGGAAAGTTCCTGCATGAAATAGTCTGCATTTTCAAGCCCCGCATGTGCCAATAAGTCAAGGGTATAGGTGCTCAGACGATACTGGCCCAATGAAACTGTCATTACCAGAAGAGAAATCGTCATAATAACCAACACCAAAATAGAAGGAACTACGTTTTGGCGATAGGTTTCTAAGATCAACCTGATTTTTTTCACGCTTTGCTTCCCCCTATTCACTTTGGTTTTTCGATGTGATTAAAGAGTCTTTTCGATATTTCCACAAAAACGGGATAGACGCCAGACAGGATAATCCGATCATTAACAGATAAATCACGAGGAAGTCGATTCCTGACAACCGGATTCCAGAGGCAAGATTAATCCGATCAAATAAAACGGTCTGAAACAGCAGATAAAAAAGGATTCCGCCCAAAATTGTAAGGGATGTAAGCACGAAAATATCAACAAACAGAATTGCAATTACGTTTCTTCTGGAGGCCCCTACAATGGAGTAAACGATATTTTCATGCCGGTTCTGGTCAATCATATATTTCATCAGGAATAAAAATGAAATGAGAGCCAGAAGGTAAACGGCGCTGATGAGTGCCGTCGCCATAGCTATCTGCATATAATCATCCCTGACCGTTCCAGACGGATCGGCAATATCACTTTCTGGGAACAACTTTTTAAGTGACGCCACAATTTTGCGATTTTCAGCCGCGGTCGGGTTCTGATCCATCGTAATATAGACCCGCTCCGTCGGCAGATGCATCGCTTGATAACTGCTAAATGGAATTCGCATATTGATGCTATACTCACTGCCGACAATCTCAAATGTCTTGCCATAAAGCGAAATTGTCTTTGCACCTTTCGGCCAGTGGCTGTGTGCAGGCAATACGATAGCTGGTTTTCCCTGGCGCTCCTCCTGTGTGAATTGATTTCTTCCCATAACAGGACTCATTTCCGCATAATCATGAAAACTGCTGACAATACGATCCGGCCTACTTCCGCTACCGGGGCCCGGTTCAAACTGAAGTGGGGCCTCGTCTACAGAAATAACTTGATCTAAATTCTCTTCTTCAATGATATGCAAAAACAAAATATCATGTAGATGCATTGCGTTTAATCGTTCATCCAAAATCTCAGCCGGTGTTTTGGACGATTCAAAGGTAATCACATAGGTTCTGTAAATAGCATTCTCTCTGCCCTCCGCTTTCACCGGAGCCAAAATGTTGCTGTAAAAAAAAATGAAGGTAATTGCACAGGTAATTCCCCCAAGGAGGAAGAGAAGAAACACCAGCTTATTCGTTTTATAATACTGCCCGATGCGATGCAGGATCAGTTTGCAAAATTTCATAACTCCTCCTTATCCACAAGAGGGCGCATAGCGCGCCCTCTTGAAAATGATCCTAATTTAACAAGTAGGGACTATTACGATCTAGAAAGAGTGGTCTACCGTATAATACCACTTTTCTGTAATAGTATTGACAGCAGATCTGTAATCGGTATAGAACTCCAACCGGTCTACATCATTCTTATTCACTGCACCGGTTTTTAAAAAAGGCCATTGCTCCAATTATTCTACGTTCTTGCATGTCCAATATTTTAAAGTGAATCCCTATTTCTCCATCACATCTAATTGCCGATCCTCCGCGCCGGCAGCCTGCGGTAGCCAGACGATCCTCCCCCGCTTATAAAATCCGCCCCTCTTCGCCGCCCGCACCGCCTTCATCCCTCGTGCGGTGCAGCGGCCGCTGAGTCTTACAAGCTTTGGCGACGTATATGGTTCTCCTTTGGCAATCAACTTATTACTCTTAGTCGTATAAAAATCGAGCCAATATCGGTGCCATCGGGCCACCATTTTCGCAAATATCTTTAAAACGATCCCGGCCATGCGCGTCCGTCCCCATTCTTCAAAAATAAAACGCTAAGGGAGAGCATATCCCCCTTAGCGCTATATTACTTCAATTTTCGTGCAAAAAGTGTCGAAGAGAAGAGGCCGCGTCAAAAAAACGGATAAGCGCTCCCCCGGACGTGCATTTTATGCAATATTGTCGATTCCAGCCGCCTTCTTGAGCGCCTCGGCGCGATCCGTCTTTTCCCATGTCAGGTCGATATCCGTACGGCCAAAATGGCCGTATGCCGCGAGCTGGCGATAAATCGGATGGCGCAGGTCGAGCATATCAATAATCGCGGCCGGGCGCAAGTCGAATTCTTCCATCACGATTTCACTCAGGGAATCATCGGAGATGACGCCTGTGCCGAAAGTATCCACCATAACGGAAACCGGCTTGGCGACACCGATGGCATAGGCCAGCTGGATTTCACACTGCCTGGCGAGGCCTGCCGCCACAATATTCTTGGCCACATAACGCGCCGCATAGGCCGCGGAGCGGTCCACCTTCGTCGGATCCTTGCCGGAAAACGCGCCGCCGCCGTGGCGCGCATAGCCGCCGTAGGTATCAACAATGATTTTGCGGCCGGTCAGTCCGCTGTCACCCACCGGGCCGCCGGTGACGAAGCGACCAGTCGGGTTGACATAGATGATCGTATCGTCATCCATCAATTCCACCGGAACCACCGGGCGGACGACATGCTCCACAATTCCCCTGCGAATTTCATCCAAAGAGACGTCCGCGCGGTGCTGGGAGGAAATCACAACGGTATCAACGCGCACTGGGCGATCATTGTCATCATATTCCACGGTGACTTGCGATTTACCATCCGGCAGGAGATAAGGCAGCGTACCATTTTTCCGGACTTCTGTCAAACGGCGTGTCAGCTTGTGGGCCAGCGAAATCGGCAGCGGCATCAGCTCCGGCGTTTCATCGCACGCGTAGCCAAACATCATGCCTTGATCGCCTGCGCCATTGAGGTTATAGGCATCCTCTTCGCCATTTTTAAGCTCCAGGGAATGATCCACACCCAAAGCGATATCAGGAGATTGACCGTCGATTGCGGTTAGCACAGCACAGGTGTTGCCGTCAAAGCCTTTGTCAGCGCTGTCGTAGCCAATGTCACAGATCACTTTGCGGACGATCTGCGGGATCTCCACATAGCAGCTCGTGCTGATCTCGCCCATCACGAGCACCTGGCCCGTGGTGCAGGTTGTCTCGCAGGCAACACGGCCCTGCGGGTCCTTTTCCATAATCGCATCGAGGACTGCATCAGAAATCTGATCACAAATTTTATCGGGATGGCCTTCGGTAACGGATTCTGAGGTAAAAAGATGTTTTGCCATTCTTTTCATTTACTCCTTTATATTACTTTTCCTTCTGAACGGCGCAAAAAACGCCAAAAAGCGCTCGCAGTGAAACCGCGGGCGCTTTTAACACCTTATTTTTCGGTCAACACCGCAGGATTTAGCACCTTGCACACTGCTTTAATGTGCAGGTTGCCGGGCTTCAAAGGGCCTTTCCCTCAGCCGCTCTCAATAAGGAAATATGTAGTTTATAGGTTATATTGTACGACATGGGACGAAAAAAGTCAAGCGTTCCGGATGGATACGGCCAAAAGTTCAAATTGTGTTCACGATTGCTCTTTTCCCGCAGGACGTAATTTGTTATACTGTATCCAATCAAGCAAAACAGGAGGCAAATTGTATGGAAACCACTGTAACCAGGCAGCAGGCGCTCACTCTACTGCGCAAATATAATCGGGAGCCCTTTCATCTCCAGCACGCACTGACAGTGGAGGGCGTGATGCACTGGTATGCACGGCAGCTCGGCTTCGGCATGGAGGAAGATTTTTGGGGGCTGGCTGGGCTGCTGCACGATGTCGATTTTGAAGCATACCCGGAGGAGCACTGTAAAAAGGCGCCGGAGCTTTTGGCGGAGATCCATGCGGAGGATACGCTCATTCACGCCGTGTGCAGCCATGGCTATGGTCTGGTGTGCGATGTGGAGCCCGCGCATGAGATGGAAAAAGTGCTTTTTGCAGCGGACGAGCTAACCGGCCTCATCGGCGCTGCGGTGAGAATGCGCCCCTCAAAAAGCGTAGCGGATTTGGAGGTATCGAGCCTCAAGAAAAAATTTAAGGATAAAAAATTCGCTGCGGGCTGCTCGCGCGATGTGATCCGTATAGGAGCAGAGCGCCTGGGCTGGGAGCTTGACCGGCTGTTCCAGATGACAATTGAAGCCATGCGCTCCTGCGAAGCGCAGGTGCAAGAAGAGCTGACCGGTATGCTTGCGTGATCGTATGAAGGCGTTACCACGTAAGCCGTCCACTCCATCTCCCGTACAGGCTTTCAAGCGGATGCTGCAAAACATTTTACAGCATCCGCTTTTATTTTTTCATTTGCCTATTTTTTCAGCACTGCCTCCAACTTCACAGGATTATGATCTGTATACTGGAAATCCGTCTCGATCACATGAACCGCCTCTACCTCCACATTGGGAGACACGATAAACCCATCGATCACATAAAACTGCGTCTTTGCCCGGTCGCCGCTGTAAGGCTGATTCAAGAGCCTGCAAGTGGGGGCGCTGTCATCCACGGCAAACCGCCAGCCCTCCGGCAGGATATCTGAGGAAAGCGTGCCGGCCTGCCAATAGGAAGAATCGATCAAAGGATATTTTGTTGCGTCCACCTCGGAAAACGTCTGGTTAAAATCGCCGCCTGCGATGCAGTAATTGCCCTTTTCATATTCCGTTGTGAGCAGCTTTAAAAGCTCTTCGGTCTGGATCTGTTTTGCATCGCCGTCATCATAGGCTTCCAAATGAAGATTGATGAGCACCAACTCCTTATCGCTCCCCTCCAGCGGCACCCGCTCCACCAGCAGGCAGCGCTTGAGCTGCGCAACGCGCACAGGCCAGGTGTATGTGCCCGTCAGCGCAATGCGCTCTGCTTTCAGCGCGCCGAAGGAACTAAGCGTCAGCAAACCGGACTGAACCTTGCCGATCGTCGGCAGCGGAAACGGCACATACTGGCTGGAATAATTCACGGCAAAAGCGTTCGTCCCGCCAATGAGGCTGGAAAGCGACGCAGTCTGATCCACAAAATAGGAGCGTTTTGAGCTTTTATCCACCTCCTGCAAAAATTGCACGTCACAATTCGCCTCTTGGATAATCCTACCAATCCCAGCAATATTGTTGCGCACATTTTCATCACTTGCCGGCCGGACATTTTTGCCGCCGTCCATAAAGAAATCCTGCGTCTGATCCAGCGAGCCATAGCCGATGTTATAGGATAAGACACGCAAAGAATCGCCCGCTTGGAGCGTCTTTTTCGCCTGGCCGCCAATCTCCAGCGTTTCCACGGGTTCAGGCTTGAATTCCGCTGCCGTCAGGTAGATGACAAAGCCCCCAATGATGAGGAGCAGGGTGAGAAGAATCGATAGTAAAATAATGCCGATGCGTTTGAGGGTTCGTTTCATAGCATTCGCCTTCCCAGATGCCGCAGATTGCATAAAAGCCGAGCAGCATCTCTCCTTTATTTATAATAAATTTAACATTGAAAGGCGGGAATGTCAATGTGGTTTCCAAGAGGATTCCCACGCCGCCCGCCTATTTTCCAAAACATAGAGGCGAAAAGCCGCCGCAGAAGCCTTTTTTATAGCTTCTGTGGCGGTTGAAATCATTGCCCTGAATGGTTTTCATCCGGCTCTGTGCCGGGCGGATCGTCTTGTTCTGGGCCTTTCTTTATCTTCGGCCAAAAGCCTGCTTCGACCAGATCGCCAAGCTCCTCAATTCGATATAAAATAGAAAATCCAACAAACAAAATAACCGTCATACCCAACCAAAACGGATCAATAAACGGGATTTCTTTGAGTAAGAGGAGCAGGAATGCAATCACCATGGAGCAAAGGATGCGCAAAACAACACGTACACTATGACTCATCACGTTTCTCCAGCCTTTCTGTATGATATGGCTTATCTGGCGCGGAAACATTTTTTTCGGACTCCTTTGTAAAGTCTTCTCGCTCTATATTTTTTAAAAGCATCTGCAATTCACAGGAAACTTCCAATTGCTCTTTCTGATGTTTCAAAATTTCCTTTTGGCGACCCAGTACACATAAAAGCAAAAAAATAACGATCCCAAAAAGCATTAAAATATCGGCCTGTAGGCTAGATAAGACAAAGGATGTTAAATCCCCGCCGTATTCTTTTAATCCAGCCAATATCTCTCCTGCTAAAACGCCCGCAAAGGCCAAAAGAAGCGCTGAGGCGATCTTCCCAATAATTTTTTTCATATCTTTTCTCCTTAGCAATCAAGAAGGATTATGCCAAAATTGAAGCTGCATATCATATGGTTTTGTATCCGCAATAAAGCCGCCGGATGCCGAAATGCCCGGATAACTGCCGGATGCCCAAGCAAATTCAATATTGCCAGCGAGTTTATATTGCGTATGAATGTACCGTAAAGTAACGCTAAATGGATTCCGTTTATCCGCATTTAAAACATTTCCCACACCAGCAATGGTAAATGCAAAATCAGAGCATTGAATTGTTTCATTTGCCCCCCAATAATCATTCGGCAAATCCCAAGTAAAATAGAATCCTTCGTTGCCCAACTGGGCATTCCTTCCATTCACATATTGTGTACGGGTTGTTACTTGATGGATTCCGGTGGTTCGACTATCAAAAACACGTTGGTATTCCAACATGCTCTGCATATCTTCTAAGTTTTGATCGGTTTTGCTCGTCCATGAAAAATAATTAATGCCGAGGGAAAGTCCATCTTCTTTTCGAGTTACCGGAGTCTTTAGCCAATGGGCAATTCCAAATATCAAGTATTCTCCTGGACTCGCTTTTGTGCTTTGATCCGCCGCAATCAACGCCATCTCCATATATTGGTTGGAAGAGGTGAGATCGCCACTCGTGATATCTCCGTTTGCCTTCAATTGCGGAACCGCCTGTCTGCTGGATTCCTGAAAACTCCTTAAACGAGCGTTTTGTGCATTTTCAGCCTTTTCTTCTATCTCTATTTTTTTTAGGCAATCCTCTTTGGATAGCACTTCTGCCTCTCCATTTTCATTGATTTGAAGATACTGTACGCCGCAGGTTATACTCTTTGACTTTTCCATCAGATTCGCCAGCTGCTGTGCTATCAATCCATCGCTCTGTAATCCAATGCCTTGCAATATTTGTTTACTCAACTGCAAATCGGAAACGCCTTTGTGCTCCGCCTCTTGCTTCATCTCAGTAAACTTCTCTTTTTGAATTTCCATGCGCTGTGTTTTCTGCTCCGTCCGTACCGTCATATACTTTCCGACATCCATCTCTTTTTCCAACTCCGCTCCCTGCGAAACCACACATCAGCTGGAAGCGAGTATCAGGCTCATTCCTATTCCCAAAATCCGAATACCATTTTTCATTGTACTTCTCCTCCTTTATTTCAATAAAAGAGTATAATTGGATTTTAATTCCTTATCTCTTATCAAGATTATACCATTTTAATCACAAACTGTTCCATATATATTATCTATAAATATTCTATATGAATTATGTGAATGCTTCCAAATTTTTCATTATAAAAAACGCAGTGTATGATGCTTTTTCCACACTGCGTTTTAATACAATCCCATTTTTCAATTATTTATGCGCGATACTGATACGCCTTGACATACTCCACCACAAAATCCGACGGCCAAATCTCCTCCGGATTTTTCCGAATATCCCCTGATCAACCGCGAAACGGCTTCCCGTTCTGCCCTGTCCACCTCGGTGAATAGAATCAAAATTTCCGACGTTTACGGCACTCCTTTTCCTTTATTTCCCTGCCCGCAGCTTATTGATTCGATCGCGCAGATACGCCGCGTGCTCAAATTCGAGGATCTTTGCCGCCGCCTTCATCTCCGCCGTGAGCTGCTTAATGAGCTGCTCACGCTCCACACGGGAAAGCCGCTTTGTGGGCTTGTTCGCATCGATTTCGGATCGGCTCGTAATTTCCAAAATTTCACGGACTTCCTTTTTGATCGACTGTGGTGTGATCCCATTCGCTTCGTTATACGCCATCTGCTTTTCACGGCGGCGCTGCGTTTCACGCAGCGCTTTTTCCATGGAGGGCGTAACTGTATCCGCATACATAATCACTTGCCCCTGCGCGTTGCGGGCCGCCCGGCCGATCGTCTGAATCAGCGAAGTCTCAGAGCGCAGAAACCCTTCTTTATCCGCGTCAAGGATCGCAACAAGCGACACCTCCGGGATATCAAGCCCCTCGCGCAGCAAGTTGATGCCGACGAGCACGTCAAATTCCCCTTTGCGCAGATCGCGAATGATTTCCATGCGTTCAATGGTATCAATATCGTGGTGCATATAACGCACCTTGATGCCGGCGGCCTCCAGATAATCCGTTAAATCTTCGGCCATTTTTTTTGTAAGCGTTGTCACTAGCACGCGCTCCTTGCGTGCGGTGCGGATGTTAATTTCTGAAATTAAATCATCAATCTGGCCTTCCGTGGGCTTCACAATGACTTCCGGATCCAACAGCCCGGTTGGGCGGATCACCTGCTCAACAATCGCCGCGCTCTTCGAGCGCTCAAATTCGCCGGGCGTTGCGCTGACAAAAATCTTTTGCCCGAGCCGCTCATAAAATTCGTCAAAGGTTAATGGGCGGTTGTCATAAGCGGAGGGCAGGCGAAAGCCAAAATTGATCAGGCTCTCCTTGCGCGAGCGGTCGCCGCCGTACATACCGCGCACCTGCGGCAGAGTCACGTGCGATTCGTCGACAAAGAGCAAAAAATCCTTCGGAAAATAATCAAGCAGCGTAAACGGTGCGCTGCCTGCCGGGCGGCCGGACATCACTCGGGAATAGTTTTCAATCCCTTTGCAGAAGCCCGTCTCCCGGAGCATCTCAATATCGTATTCCGTCCGCTGGCGGATGCGCTGCGCTTCTAACAGCTTGCCCTCGGCCTCAAACGCCTTGACGCAGCGCTCCATTTCCTGATAGATATCCGCAATCGCAGCCTCCATCTTCTCCTGTGAAACCACATAATGCGAGGCAGGATAGATCGCAACATGCTGCAAAATGCCCTTGACATCCCCAGTGAGTGGGTTCACCTCA
>ERZ1673750.796-NODE-796-length-20011-cov-16.434957_pt1 | contig 20011 bp, 21 predicted proteins | sample MGYA00580203_ERZ1673750 | MGnify/ENA primary metagenome ERZ1673750 (study PRJEB41218, sample SAMN15661763) | gut metagenome | host: Homo sapiens | place: Canada: London | collected 2015-08-20/2019-03-30 | study: EMG produced TPA metagenomics assembly of... | reverse complement strand
AGAGTTTATCTCAAGATATGGAAAATATAAATACTATAAATAAGTATCGTGAAATCTACAAATACCATAAGAAAAATCCTGAGGATAAGCAATTTGCAGAAGAATATTATAGTGAACTTTCCGTCTATAAAATAGCCGCTAAAGAAATCTTAGAAAGCTATAAAAAACTACCAAATACAAAAGAAATATTAACAAGACTCGATAAACTGCAAGAAAAAAAGAACACCCTTATGCAAGAGTATTCTTTAAATAAAGAACAATTTTCTGACCTTGTTCAATATAGGAAAAACTATGAAAATTACTATGGAAAGGAAGTGGAGAGGTAACATCTTCACTTCTTGTTCTTATATCTTTTTACTATTTTCGATTTCTCTAAAAGAATCCCAAAGATATCTAGTCAATGTTATGCTCGCACCACAGAAAGTTCTGCATGTTTTTTACTCAAAGCCTTAAAATTCTTTTCTCTTCCGTGTCCACTTTATCATATTTGATTTATATTTTTTTCAAATTAACTTCTAAAAAATCCATTACTATATTAGATTTTACTTAGAGTTTATATTAATTTTATGGTAAAATTTCAACTAGAATCTCTCGTTTTATGTAGTTACAAAATTTAACAGTATTATGTACTTTTTGAAAATATATTTTAACAGATAATTAAATAGAATATTTTAAAATATGTACTAAAGATGTTCCTTTAGTAAGAGAATATTCTCTAACCATTATGATATTATATATGTAATATATAAATTAAAACTTCACTCTATGACTGATATTTTTTATCTCACAAGTTAATTATATAATCACATATATTTAACAACTCTGGTCTATGTGTAATAATGATAAATTTTTTATCTTTAGATAATGCTTTTATAATCTTAGACATATACTTTTCACTTTTTAAATCAATGGATGCTGAAGGCTCATCTAAAATATATAGTTTTGCATCTTTAAAAATTGTATTTAAAAATGACAATTTTTGCAATTCTCCTTTTGAATTTATATTATATTCATACTTATCTGACGATTTAAAAATTTTTGAAATATCACCTATAAACATCTCTATATCAACATTTAAATAATGTTCTTGTAACTTGGATTTTATACATTTAATATCGTATTGATTTAAAGAATCAGTCTGAGGCATAATTTGGATATTTCGACTTAATTCACCAATACCAATATCTTCAAGTGGAGTATTATCTATTTTTATTTTTCCTTTTTTTATAGGTAAAAGCTTTCTTATTAACTTTATAATAGTGGTTTTACCAACTCCGTTATCACCTATAATTCCAATGACATTACTTTTTGTAAAATCGATACTTAAATTCTCTATTTTAATATTATCATCTAAATATCCGGTCTCTAAATCATTAGCAATAATTGTTTTAAAGTTTAATTTATGCTCCAATAATTGGTCAAAGTTAGTAAAATCTTCAATCATATCTTGATTATCTAATAATTGATCTATTTTTGTTTTCTTTGGTAAAATCGTATTAAATTTCATAAGTATTTTTGTTATGTTAGTTATAGGTGAAAAAATCTTTTGAGAGTATAGAATTAAAGTTACTAGTCTTCCAGTCGAAATATTTCCAGTATTTGCTAAGTGTCCCCCAATCGCTATAATAATAAAAATACTACATAAACTTGCCAAAAGATTTAAAGTAGACGATTTTAAAATCAAATCCATTAAATTGTTATTTGCAATGAATAACTTTTTATTACTTCTATTATAATTTTCGCTAGAGCTTTTCAAATAATCTTTAAGAAGTAAATTTTCTACATTATTTATACAAGCTTGTACTTTTGAATTCACTTCTGCATTTAAATTTCTTACATCTCTAGATTTGATTTTAACGACTCTAGACATCATATATTGTATTACTACCAATACAATATTTAGTAAAAAAATTATAAATGCTATCCACAAACTAGATCTCAATATGTATATAAAAATCAGTATAGTTGATATTATTAAACTAAATAAGTTAGGTATGGAATTTGTTATGAAATCAGTAATATTATATATATCATTACTAATAATTGTTATGATTTCGCCTTTAGATTCTTTAAACCAATATATAAGATTCATTTTTCTTATTTTGCTAAATACATATGTACACATTCTAATATTAATCTTCTTATTTAATTCATTTAATATTTTTGAAGATATATATTGTAATAATATTATTAGCAAAGAAATTATAGCAAATATAAATGCATAGTCTCTTACACTATTAGATTTATTGGTTGATGTAATTATGTCTATAATTTTACCTAAAATCCTAGGCACATATATTGCTAAAATATTAGATAAGATGAATATGCAAGTAGAGACAATTAAGGCAACTATTTCTCTTCTTTTTAAATTCATTTGTTTATCATTGAATTTTATAAACATATTCATCTCCTTACTTATCTCATTTTTTGATTTACTAGCTTCTTATTTTCTCTAATTATAATAAAAATATATAGAACTATAAAAACTAGTACAAGGCAAATACTTATTAAAAGCGAGTAAATATAATTATCTAATCCGATAAAAAGCTTAATCCTATTTTTAAATCGAATATAGATAGATATTAGTATAGATACTATTATAAAAATAGAAATAACAAGTGGTATCAGTGAGAATGAGCGTGTAATTTTGTTATTTATACTTAAAATCCTATTCTTATCTAAACCAAGAATTTCTAACATTTTATAGTTTTCTAGTGAGTTTTTGGTATTTATCAGGGACTGTATTAATAGAATTGTCATTACAATGATTGTAAATATAAATCCAATATATGTTCCCAATACTAAAGTCAAAAGTGACATAAATTTAGTGTCCACTTTTTCTATTTCATCAAGCCTAATAACTTGTAAAAATCCTTCTGAATTTTCTTTTTCTAACTCATCTTTATATTTATCTTCCAAATTTGTAAACTGTTTATTAACAGTCGTTTCTATTTCATTTTCTAATTCTTTTGCACTTTTATAATCTAACCCATCAGTATTGCCAACAAAGTTAATTTTAGCAAGATCGAGATTTTCTGTTACTTTATCTGGAAAGATTAACAAATCCTTGTTTATACCACCATAAATATAAGTTCCTAGATTTTCAGTGTAAACATAATCAAGTCCTTGTCCTTTACCAACTAGCTCTACTGTATCTAATTTTAATTTTCTATTTTTTATCAAGTTATCTTTGTACTGGTCTATGTCTTCAGTATTTGCTAATTGGTAGGCAAATTCATTGTCTTTAAGTTCTATTTCATCTAAGTTTTGCATTTTCCTTAATTCATTGTATTGACTTAAAGATATAGCTAAACGAGATTCATCATATCTATTATTCTTCTTACTATATGGTTTAAAATCTTCTTTTCTTGGATAAAAATATTTAAGTTCTACGCTTCCTTCTAAATTTGCCCCCTTCTCTTCTACTAAATTTTCAATAAAAGAATAATCATTCTCTATAACATCTTTTTGACTGTCCAGGACATAAAAATCAGTGAGAACATATATATCATTTTTCATCCTGTTATGATAATTCTCTTCCCCAATCGTAGACATGATTCTAGGCAATGAAAAAGCCAAAATAGAAATAACCAAGAATATAACTATAGTTACTAATAACCTAACATTTTCAAATATATTCATTTGAATATTAGATGATACGAGGAGCTTATCTTTTTGATATATGCTTTCATTTTTACGTTTCTTATCTAAAAAATAAATAATAGTATAGAAAAATGAATACATAAGTAGTATAGACGCTATTAAAAGACTAGCTTGAACTTTATTGCTTTCGTAATTTGGTATTGGACCTGTAAAGTCTCTATCTAAATTAAAATAAGTGTATATATTATATGATATATATACTAAGCAGATAATGAAGATGAGGCTTGATATTATTAACTTAGTTTTTGATACAGTCTTTTTATTAATATTTTTCCCATCATTTATTAAATCTATTGGTTTCTTTTTAATTATCTTAAAAGCATTAAAAAGATTTGTTATAAGAAATATCAAAGCAAAATAAATAATAGTTCTAAGAAGGGTACTAGCATAAAATACTAAATTTATGGAATATTTTTCTAAAATTGCATTTGCTATAAAAGCATTTATAAATTGAGAAGTGATTTGACCTACACAAATTCCAATTAAAACACCTATACAATAAATAGGTAGCATCTCCATAGCAAGTATTTTAGCCAAGGTAGATCTTTTTGCTCCCATAATATTTAATACTGATATGCTTTTAATTCTAATTTTATAAATATTTCCATTTACGAAATTTAATATCAAAAATATCCCTGCTGATGCTATATATATTAACCACCTTATTATTGTTTCAAAATATGAAAAATCATATAAATCATTTGACATTATCACACTTTTAGAATCAGCTATAGAAAGAAATGAAAAAAATAAAGTCGCACAAACAATAATTGATATGAAATAAGTCTTATATTTATCTACTTTATCTTTTAGACTTAAATTAGATATTCTTATTCTCATCTTATCCCTCTATTTCTCCATCTTTTATTGTTATAATTCTATCTCCATACTCGGCTACATTTTTATCATGAGTAACTAAAAGCACTGTAGTATTAAATTTTTTATTTATATCTTTTATAAGATTCATCAAATTTTCAGCAGAGTTAGAATCTAAAGCCCCCGTTGGCTCATCGGCCAGTATAATCTTAGGATTACCTATAAGAGCTCTTGCACAAGCAACTCTTTGTTTTTCTCCACCAGATATTTCATAAGAGTTTTTATCTTTTAAGTATTCTATATTTAATTTTTTTAAGATATTGTCTATTTTTTGATTTATAGTATTAGGCTTTTCATTTTTTAATAATAGCGGAACTGCAATATTTTCTCTAACATTCATAGATTCAATTAATTTAAAATCTTGAAAAATAAAACCTAAATATTTTCTTCTAAAGTCATTTGCCTTTTTTAAACTAAGTTTCTCTATATTGTTTCCATCAATTTCTATCTGACCTTTATCCGGTTTTTCTATAGTAGCTATTATATTTAAAAGTGTAGACTTTCCAGATCCAGATTTTCCCATTATAGAAACAAATTCACCTTCATTAATATTTAAATCTATATCTTTAAGAACTTCATTTTTTACTGAACCTTTACCATAACTCTTATAAAGATTTTTTATTTTAATTATTTTTTCCACACTAATCACCTACTCAAATAACGCCTCTATCTCAGAATCACTTAAATCTATATATAAGTATAATAATTTCATAAATATAACTTTATTTAAATAGCACTGTCTACTGGAAGGTCTATTTAAAATACCTGTGTTTTCATAATTTTCGTAAGGGCAGCCACACCTACAGAAATGTTTAGCAAAGCAGCTACTACATTCAGTAAGCTTGCTATTATCATTAAAGATTTTTTTTATGAAATTAGAAGTCTGCATACAATTTGAATATACATTACCTATATTATAATGATCATACGATACAAACCTATGACAAGGATATATATTTCCATCAATATCAATAGCCACTGAGTTAAAAGCAGCACCACAAGGGTAATTTTGTTTTTTGCTAAAATGTATTTGCTTTAATGCCCTGAATAGAATTTTTACTTTCTTAGCTTTATCTATTTCTCCATTTTTAATATAATCTTTAAATTGATTGATAAGATTTATATTTTCATCAATATAAATCTTATATTCAAGTGTTCCTAAAGAATTGTCAGCGGCAGATATTGGTATATTCTTAAAGTTCAAGGTATTTAAATGCTCAAAAACTCTAACCATATCTAAATTTCTAGGAGTAATGGTAGCTCTAGCCGATAGTAAGCCTTTATTTCTTAAGTATAAAGTATTTTCTATAATGTCATTGTATGCTTGATTGCCATTTTGATAAACCCTATCACTATTATCGTTTAAGTCTCCATCTATACTAATCATTGTATTAATTTTATTTTCAATGATGAATTCATTTACTTCTTTATTTAACAATGTACCATTAGTTGTCATACTAAAATAAAATTTTAATTTATTGGTTGATTCTTTGATTTTACAATAATTTACTATTTCTTTAATCAGATCAAATCTTAATAACGGTTCTCCACCAAAAAATATAATATTAAGTTTATCACTATTTGTATTTTCAATTAAAAAATCTATTGATTGTTTAGCTGTGTCTGAATCCATAAATCCAGTGTGATTATATCTACCTTCATCACCAAAACAATACTTGCATGCTAAGTTACAGCCTTGAATAAGCATCAATGTTATCGATGAAATTTTATTGCTAGAATCATAGTGTTGTTTACCTTCAAATTCTGCTTCTCTTAAAAAACCCATAGATTTCATAGATTCTATTAATTTTCTATATTCCTGTTTAGTCATATACATAGATGATTTATTTTCTAATTCTTCCCATTCATACTTCTGCATTAAATTTAAAAATTTTTCTACTTTGTCATCAATTCGTATTATTGACACATTATCATAATCAAAAATGTATTTGTTGTTATTATGTTTGAGTTTTATAAAACCTGATGTAATCATCCATTCCTCCTTCTATACATAGTAATATAATATGGAGCCAGAATATGTTATTTACATACTGCTAGATTTACTATAATTCTATTTAGTTACTTAGTTTCCTATGATATCATCTTTGTTTCCATCGCAAAAAATACACCCTAAATCAGCACACGTATCTTCTGGATAGTCACACCACATGCAAGGTTGCCAACTTTCTGATGAGTTCATTTTTTCATTGTTACCTAAATTTATCTTTTCAAACATTCTCTTCCTCCTACTTGTTCTAATCCTGACTCCATATAATATCTAAACTGATTCCCACCCCTACCCATTTCCTACTATGTGAATTTTGTTAATTATGATTATTCATATTTAAATACTTATATTTAATAATTTTGAATATCTTCAAAATTTATTATTCTTATCTCATTATTCTTTATGACCACTATACAAGGTATAGTATCAACACCATACTCATCTAAAATTTCATTGAGTTTTGTATTATTAAAATATTCATTTATATCTAAGTCTACAATATTTTCAGATAGATTAAGTTCTCTATTTTCTTTTACTAAACCTACTCCGTTACTTATATAACGTAAGCAATATGGACAATTTTTAGATGTCAATAAATATATTCCGTCTTTACCTTTAATATCTTGCCAATTTATTTTATTTAATTGTTTAGAAGCTATTTCATAATTAGATAATTGATAAAATTGCTCATAGTTACTAATATTTAATTTGAAAAGTTTAAATATTGCTAAAACAATAACTACTACATATATGCTTTTAATTATTTTTCTGTTCTTCACTTTTTATACCAGCTATTTGAAAAGTAAATTTCCAATGAACATAGTAATTGGAAAAGATAATACCAATAGCAAGTTCAAAAAAACAAATAGTATAGATTTTCTTTTTATGGAAGATATCAAGCCAATTATCCCAAGTATAGGACATATAAAAATCGTGCTTATACCTAAAGGTTTCAATTCTGTAAATTTATTTAATAAATCTACAGGAAGAATATATGAAATAACAAATATTATTATGCCGAGTATAAATGTGTATTTTTCTATATTTTTTAGCATCCTATTTGACCTACTGTATTAAAGTATGTTCTGATTGCCCAAGCAACTTTAGCCATTGTTCCTGACATTTCGCTTTTATGTGCATCAATATAATCTACTAAGTCTTTATTACATTTACAATTCTTTCTAAGAGTTGGAGACCACTTGTAGCATTGATCGTGTCTTCTACAACCTTCATCTAGTACATCAGTAACTGGTTCATCTGAATCCTTTCCGCCATAACCTGGTCCACAATAATTTCCCCATATTGGTAAACCTATTGAGCGAGTACTATAACCTTCTGTATTAAATCCTGCATAATTTGAACTAATTGATTCTAACAATAAGCCTTGTTCTATAACTTCTGGACTTTCGTTATTATTTTGTGCATTTTGATAATCAAAATATAACATACCATTATCTACAATGATGTATTCCTTAACTTCATCTCCTATTTTTTCAATTTCACTATAGCTCAAATTTTCTCCATCGGATGCAGCTACATTATTATTAGGAAAAATAAGTACACAAATAGCCAGTACAAAAATTAACCCTAAAAATATTTTTTTAAATTTTTCTTTCATTACATATCTCCTTTATGCTACTAACGCTTTTACTATCTTATTTCTAATTTAATTTTATAGTAGTTAGAAATTTATTTCAGCTAACTTTTGTGAATATTATTTAATTATTACCTTTGCTATATAATTTTTAGTCATTGAAAATCCTTCGTCGCTTATTCTTTGAATTCCTTGTTCAAGAAAAATTATTAATATAATAGTATTTTAAATTTTTTCTTTTATTTTAGAAATTACTCTTTACTTCAATCTCATGTCAAGCATGTCTTTATCTTAGTTAGCCTGATATTTTTGTTCTTCTTTTGATGTATAAACCGAAATAAAAAATCTGTCACAAGATATGAAAAAATGTAAATGTTATAAATAAATATCATGAGATCTATAAATACCATAAGAAAAATCCTGAAGATACGCAATTTGCAGATGAGTATCATAGTGAACTTTCCGTCTATAAAATAGCCGCTAAAGAAATCTTAGAAAATTATAAAAAACTACCAAACACAAAAGAAATATTAACGAAACTCGATGAATTGCAAGAAAAAAAGAACACCCTTATGCAAGAGTATTCTTTAAGTAAAGAACAATTTTCTGACCTTGTTCAATATAGGAAAAACTATGAAAATTATTATGGAAAGGAAATGGAGAGGTAATATAATAATATTACAAAGGCTTAAAAAATTTTTCTTGTAATAAAAAAATGATTTAATCCTGTCTCTATTAAAAAACATTTTTACACACAAGGCTACACTATGTTTATCTCTTGAGACCGCGACATAAAAACCTGTTCTGATTGATTCAGCTAATTTAAAATTAATTTCAATTATGAAAGTTCACGTTTATACCAATCCTGCCATAAAAAAGCAAGGAAGTCACTCCTTGCTTTTTCAATAGACGGTTTTGACTTTCTTTGAAAATAATGTATAAAACAAAAATCGTCTATATTCTAGATTATTCAAAGAACAATTTAAGTAGCTAACCATCCAAATACAGCACCAATTACCCAAAGAACAACTGCGCCTATGGCTGCACCATATTCATTATCAACACTAGATAATCTCAAACTAGCAGGAGACATGTATTGATGTTTCATTATTTCACCTCCCATCAATTCTCAAAATAATTGGTCTTAGTATATCTTACAAAGAAAGTAAAACTAAATACACAATATAGGAGCAAATTATTTTGGAATGTATTTATTATTAATAGTAATATCTCATTTTTACATTAAGAAATATTACGCATAATAATCTATTTTTATAGAAATAATCTTCATGACTATAATCGAAATTAGTAACAATAACAAACTTGCAACAAATATTGCAAAAGTACTAATAAACATAAAACCCGTGAATTGTCCTACAACGATTCCTATGATTGGTAATATTACAAACACTGCTAATTGTTGAGCTTCTTCCACTGAATCTGAGTTTTTAGATTTTTTGATTACAAATGTTGTAGATAATATAGTTACTCCCAAACTTGCAATTATTAGTAAAATCCACCATTTTACATTTGGAAAGAAAAAATCAAATTCACAAAGATATAAAACAATATTTAATACAATACACATAATAACAAAAATTATGAGATTAAATACTACACTTAATAATATAGACACTTTAACTTTTGCAATAAATATATCTCTTACTCTTAATGGAGACAAAAATAATGTTTCTAATGTACCCTTTTCTTTTTCCCCAACAAATGAATTTGCAGATATAATAGTTGAAACCATTGTTGGTATTAACATAAAAAATATTGGCAAAACATTATATATAAAAAAATCTATAATTATTCTTTTTTGTTTTATTAAAGAAATTTTATCAAAACTCATATTTAACGCTTTTTCAAAAATCTTTACAAAAGTAGAAAGTTCTATATGTGAATTCTTCACTGATATTATGAATATAGTAGGCATAATAATCGTTAAAACAAACGGGACTAAACACATAATACTAATTATTTTTTTATTTTTCATAATAGAACGTATATCTTTTATTATTATTTCATTTGCTAATTTATTCATAATATTCCTCCGATGCATTAACAAGTGAAAAGTAGATATCCTCTAAACTAGGCTCATAAATTCTTGCTTCAAAAATACTTCCTCTTATTGATATTATGTCTCTGATTATCAAAGATACTTCTTCTTTATTTTCTATAGGTATTTTATATTTATTATCATCTATTTTAAATTTTTTAATATCCTTATAAGTATCATCAAAATTTGCATACAACAACAAATACTTTTTGAAATTATTTCTTAAAATAATTTCATTTAACTCTCCCGAGCATACTAACTTACCTTTATCTATAAAACCATATCTTGTACATATATCCTGAGCATATCTCAACTGATGTGTACATAAAAAAACAGTTCCATTATTTCTTTTAACGTAATTTTTTATTAGCGCATTTACTTTTTTTGCACTTTCTGGATCTAAACCAGACGTTGGTTCATCTAAAATTAGAAGTTTAGGATTGTGTATTAAAGTTCTAGCTAAAGAAAGCTTTTTTCTCATGCCTGTAGAATAGTGCTTTACTAGCTTATTTCGATCTTCATATAATCCTACTTCATTTAATATGAAATTTATTCTTTTATTTATATTCTTTTCTTTTACGCCAAATATTTTTGAAAAAAAAGCTAAATTTTCTATGGCAGTCATTTGTTCATACATGTTGGCAGTTTCCGTTAAAGTTCCAGCTAAAGCATGAATCCTTTCTGGATAAGATAGAGGATCAATCCCAACTATAGATATCAATCCTGAAGTCGGGTTTATTATTCCATTTAACATTTTTACAATAGTAGTTTTACCAGCACCATTTGGTCCTAAAAACCCAAATATTTCTCCTTCATAAACATCAAAAGTAATCCCTTTAATAACTTCTTTGTCTTCGAATTTTTTTGTGATATTATCAACTTTTATAACTATTCTATCATCTGTAGTCTCAATCATTGCTCAATTTCCTTTCTTTTAAATAAACGCATTGAAGTTACCAACAAAAATAGTATTAAAGTTAGTGTAATAAGAAAAGTTATTACTGTTCCTTCAATATTTATCTTTCCTTCAATAATATAAACACATTGAGAAAGAAGAGAAATAGGTAATAGTTTATATATTTCTGGGAAAATACCTATAAACATTTGAATCAAGCTAAAAATTGAGCAAATCACAATTGTTATTATTTTATTTTTAAACATTATTCCCAAGAATATATTTATCGATATAATTAAAACTCCATAAGAAAACACTAATAAATTCGAATATATAATAGTTGATAGTGGAATCTCATTCCCCCAGAAAAGACCTGTATAATACTCAAAAATTACAATACTAATAATATAACTTATCATCCAAACTAATAAACTAGAAATGAATTTTGAAACTATTATATATTCTCTTTTTACACCTTTTGATAAGACATTTACTATTGTTTTCTTTTCTAACTCATCTGCCATCAAACCCGCTGTAATTATGATTAAAACAATTAATCCGATTTGAGAAACATTTTTAAAAAACTGAAAATATGCCTCAATCTCTGATGCTTCCCTAACTTTTAGAACATACCCACTAGGCAATAACTGCTTTAAAATTTGTCCTAAATATTTTGTACCTATTGTAGACATTAGACCAATTAATGAAAAAATTGTTACCATAATTAACAGCCTATGTTTTCTAAATGCTTCTAGTAATTCCTTTCTTATTAAAGTCACCATACTTTTCACAGAATATCCCCCTCAAATATATACCTTAAAAAATATCATCAATAGTCGCATCTAAGATTTTAATACTGTTTGGATATATACTTTCATCATTAGTAGCAAAGAAATGATATATTTTCTTTATAATATCAGAATCTAATTCTAGAATAGAAATTGTATTTCCTTTCAATTTGTATAATATATTATTATCTTTCAAAAACAACTCGGATTTTCCAACAAAATACTGTTTATTAAAAACGATTTCTAGCAGTTTATTTTTTGAGGATAAACTTAGACGTTTAGATGATTCAATTGATTTTGCAATTCCCTTATCTACAACTACAACATCATCACATAATCGATCTATATCATCTAATATATGTGTGGAAAGTAATATACTAGAGTCGCTCTTTAGCTTATTGAATATATTTATGACTTCTTCTCTACCTTTTGGATCAAGAGCAGACATAGGCTCATCACAAATAACTAAACTCGGATTTCCAATCAAACATTGTGCTATACCAAGCCTTTGTTTCATACCTCTAGAATAGCCTTTTATTCTTTTATCTTTACAATATTCTAAATTTACTAGATTTAACAACTTCTGTACTTCATCAACAATACTTAACTTATCAATATTTTTTAAGCTAGCGCACATTCGTAGATACTCATATGCAGTCATGAATTCATAATAGACAGGAACATCAGTTAAGTATCCAATTTGTGGATTACTATCCCCAAATTTTATAATTTTGCTATTCATAACAATACTACCTGAAGTTGGCTTTAAAAACCCAACTAGCATTTTCATTAAAGTAGTTTTACCAGCACCATTCTTTCCAATCAATCCTACTATTTTATTTTTTTTTATGCTAAATGAAGCATCTTTGATGACTACTCTATTTTCAAATTTTTTAGATAAATTACTTACTTCAAGTACAATATCTGATTCTCTACTCATGAGTCATCCCTCCCGAATATCAAATAAACTATCGGTCCAATAATTTGAATAAAGAGGATTATACATATCCAAAATGTTTTATTACCAAATTTGAAAGTTTCATTCTTAAACAAATCTCTTAAAGAAACTACAATTAAGATTATATTTATAACTATTAAAGGTACTAAAATATGAAAATTATCTAATATAAATCTCATCTTTATTTCTCCTAACTATTTATTATTTTCCCAAATATAATCACATTATCCTCTTTAACTAAACCTCTTATCTTTCCCTCAACATCATATTTTAAAGTTTTAAGTAGTGATAAAGCAATATCTTTAGATTCGTTCACATAAATATTTATTTTTAAATCAGATAAATACTTTTCATAGATATTTTTTTCTAGCCCAGCAACTAATTTTTTTCCTATGCCCTGGTTCCTATACTCATTACTAACATATAAAACACCTATCGCCCAATAACCTATTTTATTACTAGTTAAGGCAGTTATTACACCGACTATCTCTCCATCTATTTCACAAACTAATCCACATTCAATTTGGTTACTAATTCTCATTTTAAGGAAATCTGAATTTTGGTACATACTGATGACTTGTTGATTATCTTCAAATTTATTTCTAATATAACTGCATACACTATCTAAATCTGTATCTTCTATCCTAAAAAAATTCATCTTATTTCTCCTTAAACCAAAAATAATATTTCTTCTTTTATAAGATAATTAATAAAAGAACATACATCATCATTTATTGTATCTCTATCAACATCTACATACTCACCTTGTATTTTAGAGCAAATATCTTCGACTGAATTTACTCCATCACAATTAGCAAATATAATACTTGCCACTGGATTAAGGATATCTAACATCCCAGTAATTGGATGTTGATAAATAATAAACTCACCTTCTCCTTCATATCTCCATTTAATATTTAATAATTTAGGTATTTCTTTATCGTATAACATAATATCCACTCCTTAATTATAAAAATAGTCTACTTTCTAATGGATCTATCAAAGTTCCATTTTCTCTTGAATTCATTACTTTAGCCAACTTTAACATCTTTTCGTTATGCCAACCCTTTTTCATTTTATTCCAAACACTATTAAATGAATCTTCTTTCAAATCTCCAAAATAAACATCTATATATGGAGTTATACCCACCAAACCTTCGGAATTAATTCTCATAACCGTCGCGAATCCATTCTTTATTCCAAATTCTATATGCTCTGATGGACTCCTATATTCGATTTGTATTGGTGCAGTATTTGAGTAAATATATTTTTCCATCTCTTTAAATTGTTCTTCTGATGCATATATCTGTTCTTCATTTCCTTTAACTCGACCAGAAATTGAAAGTTTCTGTGTTCTTATTGAAGCAACGCCCAATCTCTTGCACAATTCCGTCGTATTTTTAAAATCATCAATATTATATTTTGTAGTAGCGAATGAAACACGTACTTGCTTTCCAAAAGAAACAAATCCCTTTATTGCATTAATTGCTTCGTCAAAAGATCCTTTCTTATTGCGAACATGGTCATGAACATTAGCATTAGATCCATCCAAACTTATCTGAACCATATCAACATATTCAGATATCTTTTTGATTTTTTTCTTATTTAAATTTGCACCACTTAATATTGTTCCTATTTCTATACCGTTTGTTCGTAAATATCTCATCAAATCGAAATATTCAGGACTACAGGTAGGTTCTCCCCCTGTAAGACATACTTGAAAAACTTTAGCATTAATTAATTCATCTGCTATTTTAAAAATTTGTTTTCTATTAAGTTCATCTTTATTCTTGACATGTGAATCATTATAACAATATATACATTTATTAGGACACAAACTAGTCAGTTCCCACATTACATATAATGGTGCATCAAATCCATTACTAGGTATTAATTTAGCTTGAATTAAATCACCAAAATCATCCGCATTATCCATTATGTCTTTATTGCAATTAGTGCTTCCAAAAACATTTATAAACTTTCTCATAATACACCTCAATAATTTTTATATATACAGTTTTTTCAATTCATATACATTTTCTATAGACTTGTCAAACATATATTTATTAATGATATTCCAACCAGTTGAAAACTTTTCGTTCCAAGTATTATTAAAATTTCCACATTGATGTATATTGCCCAAATCCCAAGGCAAATACACGCTTAAAGAAAAGTTCCCTTCTGGAGATATTACTCCTCCCCAAGCTCTTCCAGTTTTTAATCCATTTTTAATAAGCTTAAATTGATCAATAAATCTCACACAAACAATTGACTCTACTTTATCATTTAGAATCTTATTGTTATAATGACTAATGAGTTCATTAACTTTGCATACACAATAATCAAATTGTTCACCACTTATATCTAGTTCAGAATCAACTACTTTTTTATTCATTGATACCATCGGCTGAATTCTAATCTCATCAACAGAATAATTTTCACTAAAATATAAAACTAAATCATCCATACATGTATAATTTTTTTTAGTTACTACAGATTCAACACTTATGAAAGAGTGAGTTAATTCATTTTTTCTTATAAAATCTATTGTTTGTATAGCCTCTTTTAAGGCTCCTTTTCTACCTCTTTGAAAATCATTGATTTCTTCATCAATTGAGTCTATCGAAATATTAAAGGCTACCTCTTTCATGCTTAATAGTCCTTTTAAGATATCATAGTTTATATTAAATCCCGAAGTACATACCATGACTGATACATTGTTTTCTAAAAATATCGGAATTATTTCTAATAAATCTTTTTTAATTAGTGGCTCACCCCCAGATATAGAAACCATGAATACTTTCATAGAAGAAATTTCTTTTGCTAAATTTATTTTTTCTTCAAGTTTTAGTTCATTAGTAGCTCTTGGAAATCCTCCTGAACAATACAAACAATTTGAATTACAATCTCCAGTGATTTCCCAAATTAATGAAATGGGTGCCGAGAATTTCCTTGGAAGTTCAAAGGAAGAATGGTTGAAACTTCTATCTATATATTCATCAAGGTCTTTCTGAACTATAATTTTTTTATAAGCCATATTTAACCTCCAACTTTACAGTCATATAACAAATCTTTTTTATCTTCATATCTAATCACAGGGCATTCCATCCCACATTCTTCCTCACAATGAACACATTTTTTAAAATGTTTACTTCTTACTTTTTTTAGTACCTCTGAATTTTTCCAAATGTATCCTAAATCTTTATTTAAAACATTATTATTTTCTTTAACTAACAAAGAATGATCTGTTGGACACATCTTAACAACTCCAAACGGGTTTATAGTACAGTGTATTAATCCAGCTCCACATCTTGGCATAATATTTTCAATATCAAATATTTTAGAGTACTTACTTTCTCCTCTAGAAAATTGATTTGGTGTAAATAATATCATATCCGTGTTTTTATATTTATCTTCAAACCATCTAGTTGTTTCTTCATAGAACTTGTTCAAATTTTCCATGTCATTTTTTTCAAAACAGATATTTTTAATATTCTTGGCTCTTCCACCCATTTCTAATGGAATCACACATACTTCTCTTACTCCAATTTTATAAGCTAAATCAACTATCTCTTTCAAATTAAAAATTGTAAGTTTAGTTTCCATAACATTACATCTAACTTGTAGTCCAGAATCTAAGCATGCCTTTATACCCGAAATAGTTTTATCAAATGATCCTTTTACTCCTCTAAATGATTCATATGTCTCAGCATTATATCCATCTAAATTACTCTCTACTTTAGCACACCCTGTGCGTTTCAATTCATAAGCCATATTTCTATCAATTAATGTAGCATTTGTCAATAAACTATATCCTCTTCCTTTAGAATGAATATATTCACATATTTTAATTAAATCACTGCGCATTGTTGCTTCTCCACCAGACAATAAGATCTCAAAAACTTCATTTTTTATGATATTATCAATTATTTTACACCAATCATCGTAATTTAATTCTTCATTGATAAATTTATTTTTCGAACAAAATTCAGCATCTGCAAAACAATGTATACACTTTAAATTACATGAATAAGTCAATTCCAATAATACCTTAAGCGGAGCTTTTAATTCAAATGGTTCCATTCCTAGTATGAAATCTCTATTTTGAAAGTTGTTGTTTATCATAACCGACGAATTATAATGGTTCATATCTGTTTTATCATTTAAAATCTTATTTTCAGGTACTATATACTTACTTTTATATAGATAATTTATATATGTTGAAACATCATTCTTTAAAGTTTCATAATCAACATCATAGGTATTGTATAACATATGAATAATTTCATCATTTGAATATCCAGAGCCAATCATTCTAATAATCTCATATCCTACTTTATTCAACATCTCGATAACCAGTCTATCTCGTTCATAATAAATTCCTCCAAATTTTTCTGAACGAATAATACCAGTAATTTTATACTTCTCAGCCATTGAAAACACCCCCAAAAATTTCGAACATACATTCCTTACTTTACATATTACAAAATCACATCAATATTTCATATCTATATTTTGTGTCTGTTATGATTACAATACCTAATGAAAATATATACTTAAAAAATCAACTACATCATTTCTTTTCTTATTATTTAATAATATTTGAATCTAATTGGTTGCTATTGGTAATAGTGATTTTGTTGATTTTTTGTAATGAATATTCTATTAAACTATTAATACTAGAATATATACTTTAATTTTATAATCTCTATCCCATAGTTCTCTAAACCATCTATAACTAATTCTATATTCTTAAAATATATTTCATTATAATATAAGTAATTTATGCTTTACTTTGCTATATTTACACCTGATATTCCTAATATAAATTTGACCGTTAAACCACAAGTCCCTAAGATAAACAAACCTAGCAATCAATATAAATAGTTATTACCGTATTTATTAACATAATTTTATTATAACTAACGATCTATATCAGCTAACTTTTGTGAATATTTTTATTTTGTACATGACTTATATTTCTAATAATCATAAATTGTAGCCAATATCCAGTAAATCATCTTATTCTAATTTTTTCCAATATAAATAATGTTTTACCACACCTCTTTATAATTTCTGGATCATGTGAAATAATGATAATAATACTATTTTTGCTTCTTTTCTTTAATTCTGAGATTACTGTTTTTTTAGTCACTTCATCAAACGCTGAAAAACACTCATCCAATAAAATTAGAGGATACTCCTTAAGTAACAACCTAGCTAGTTGTATTTTTTGTTGTTCTCCCTTAGATAATGTATCTTTTATATTTGATTTATTATGATTTTCAACACTCCTTAAATCTAAGTTTTTTATTATTTTTTCTAAATACGTTTCATCTACCTTATTTTTCTCTAATAATGTAATATTAGAAGTTAAGTTTTCACGTAATATAAATGGTTTACTCTCTATAAACAAAACTTCATTTCTTAAATCTTCATCTTTAATATCACTTATTTCAATGTCATTTATTAAGATTTCACCTTCATAATCGGTATAAAGTTTACTAATTAGATTAAAAATTGTTGTTTTACCTGATCCGTTTTCTCCAACTATTCCATATAATCCAGGTTTATTTATTTCAAATGAAAAATCTTTCAATATATATTCATCATCATATTTGAATGAAACATTTTTAAACTTAAGGCTAGTTACTTTTGACAATTTCTTTCCATCAATTTTCTTTTCACTGTCATGATCCATAATTTTCTTATATCGCTCTAAATCTACAATAACTTCATTAAAAGATAAGTTTAAATCACCAATGTTTTTAATTGACGAATGTAACTTTTCCATATAACTACTAAAGGCAACTATATTTCCCAAAGTCAAATTTCCTAATATTATTAACCTCGCCGAAGTAAATAAAATTAGATAACTTAAAATAATAGTTATCAAATCTTGTAAACTAGTTACAGTCATATTTATCTTCAAATTAGACATAGATAGATTTTTTAAATCCTGAAGCTTTTTCCCATAGTTTCCTTTAAATGTTTTTTGTAAATTATTTAGTTTTATTCCAGTTAAATTCGAAATCGTATCTACAAGATAATCAGAATATTCATCTAATTTTGCAATATAGTCTCTTTTTTTACTAATAATAGTACTTTTGAATATGTAGTTAATTCCGTAGGTCAATGGAAGTAATATAATCGCAATTACAAATAATTTTAATGATATCCTAATCATAATATAGGTAGATATAATGATGCTAAACATGATCATTACAATGCTTGAAAAAAAATCTATATAGAAACTGACTATTTTATCACCTGTATTTTCTATTCTGCTGACAAGTTCTCCTTCCCCATAGGAATTTAAAAATTCATATTTTGTATCTAATATTTTAGAGAACATCACTTCTTTTATATTATTTGAACAATCCACTGATATTATATCGCCAAGCCACTCCTCTAAAATACTGCTTAAACTTTGAAATATATTTAAAAATAGACTTATGAGAATAAACTTTAATACTAATTGCAAATCTTTTATTACTATCAAATCAATAATTTCCCCAAATACATAGGGAATCACCAGACTCGCAATTATTCCTAATAGTATGACTATTATCAAATATATAATTTTCTTTTCCTGTGGTAATATAAATTTATCAATTATTTTTTTGTGTTCACGCCAATCAAACATATTATTCATCTACTAAATATACTTTCCTAGATTTAAAATCAATTGACCAAAAAGAATTTTCAGTATTTTCCCAAATATATTTATCGGATGTATCTCTCCACCATTTTTCATATTCTTCTACTATGTTTTTATAATCTCTAACTACTTTTTTATAAATTTCTTGACTTTCCGATAAGATTTTTAACAAGTTTTCTAAGGCTATTTTCTTTTCAAGAATCTCTTCTATATTACTACATTCTCCCTGTGTTAATGTCCCAACTTCTTTCAACTTAGTTATCCTCCAAATATTTTTTATTTAAAATTCCATTTACAGGATTTTTTTCTAAAACATCAACAAATGGATCTAAATAATTTAGTGGCTTTATATGTCTATCAAACTCCAGTAATTCCAATAATTTTTTCTGTAATTCATAAGATACTCTATATTCAATACTAGATTTTACACATGACTTCTTAGCCGGTATATTAACTTCATTTGTATTTATATAATTTTCAAAACTACAAGAATTACAATGACAAATACT